>WNGB01000367.1_pt1 | contig 136370 bp, 105 predicted proteins | sample 5400681 | NCBI WGS metagenome assembly WNGB01 (sample SAMN13153367, study PRJNA577476) | soil metagenome | isolation source: 115 cm soil or saprolite under grassland replicate 2 | place: USA:California | collected 2016-06-15
GCTCGCGGTTGACCATGAAGTATCCCTCGGTGTACCTGATGGGTCGCAAGGCCAAGGGCGAGGTGCTGTCGGTAGCCTACGCCGGCAAAGGCCAGCACCAGGATGCCGGCGCCAAGATGATCCACATCGCGCCGGAGACCACCAGCCGGATCACGAACAAATCGGTGTCGAAGGATGGCGGCAAGACGACCTATCGTGGTTTGGCGAAGGTCGCGCCGGGCGCCACCGGCGCGAAGGTCAACGTCAACTGCGATGCGCTGATCCTGGATGAGAAATCGAAGTCGGACACCATCCCGTTCATCGAGATCGAGGAGGATAAGTGTACGCTGGCGCACGAGGCAACAGTCGGGCGAATCGGCGCCGAGCAGTTGTTCTACCTGATGAGCCGCGGCTTGAAAGAGTCGGACGCGATGTCGATGATTGTGTTGGGCTTCATGGAGCCATTCACCCGCGAGCTGCCGAGGTAAAAAGGGAATAAGCGACTATTTGCCTTTTATCTTTTTCCTTTTTCTTTTCATAGCGGCGTACGGCGCATGAGCGAGGGCTCACGTCGTTCGCCGCTTTTTGGCCCAACAGTAACATTGACCAATCATTACGAAACGTCGTATAGTGTACAGGCCGGCGATCAAACTTGCGCGCCGCGCATTCACGCGCTTTGTGCCTTACGGTCATTGTACCGCATTGCGAACAGACGTTCGATCTCGTCAATGACCACATTCCCCGCCGCCGAAAGAGCGGCGGTCTCCTGCGGAGGGTTTTATGGCTGTGACGAACCAAGTTGCGCTGACGCCAGCGCTGATCACGCGCGCCGCGCAGCATATTCGCGCCGCGATGCGCGAAACTCCCGGAGTTGAGGCCGCGGCACTCTGCGCATTGAACGGCCAATGTGTGTGGGCCAGCAACCCAGCCTTCCAGCACGCCGCGCCGACGATCGCTAAGATTGGAATCATGTCGCTACGCCTATGGGTCAAGGTACGCAGCGGCAAACTCGACCGGATCGGGCTGGTTACGGAAGATGGCATGATCGACATTATGTTTGTGCCGCCGATCGCCTCGGTGCTGGTGATCAGCGGCCAGGGCGCCGAAACGGGCTGGCTGGAGAATGAGCCCGAACGTCTGCTGGAAGCGCTGGGCCTAGACGGCAAGCGCTAAGTCTATTTGAGGAGCCCATGGCCAATTTTGTAAAGCTTGCGACGATCGGCGAGCTGCCGGAAAATTCGGTCTGCGCGGTCGAGTACGACGGGCGGCGAATCGCTATCTATCATATTGGCGATACGTTCTACGCGACGACCGATATCTGCTCGCATGAGTACGCCGAGCTGAGCGAAGGGTTCCTGGACACCGACGATTGTACGATCGAGTGCCCGCTCCATGGCTCGCGCTTCGACATTCGCACCGGCGCCGTGCTCTCGCTGCCGGCGTACGAGCCGATCGCGGTGTATCAGGTGCGGATCGAAGGGGAAGATGTGCTTGTGGAATTGTGAATTGCAGATTGCGAACTCAACGCGGTGTGCTCTACAATCTACAATCTACAATCGGCAATGATACTTGACGCCAAGCATTGTTCGAAGTAGAATAGTTGAGTATCTTGAACAGACTACTTCAGAATAAGCAACCCTAAGAAGGAGGCGCGCGATGGCTGAGTATGCATATCCCGAGGTACTCGTCGATACCAACTGGGTCGCCGACCATATCAACGACCCAAAGGTGCGGTTGGTAGAAAGCAACGAAGATATTTTACTGTATGATCAGGGGCACATCCCTGGCGCCGTTAAGATCGATTGGGTTGCCGATCTGAATGACCCAGTCGTGCGCGACTATCTCGATAAACAGCGCTTCGAGAAGCTGCTGGCGGCCAAGGGTATCAGCAATGATACCACGGTGGTCTTTTACGGCGATAAGAATAACTGGTGGGCGACATATGCCTTCTGGGTGTTCAAGCTGTTCGGCCATAAAGATGCGCGCATTTTGAACGGCGGCCGCGCCAAGTGGATCGCCGAGGGGCGCGAACTTACCAAAGAAGTGCCAAGCTATCCAGCCGGCAGCTACACGGCTGCCGAGCGCGACGACACGACCATTCGTGCATTCCGCGATCAGGTGCGCGAGCATATTAATAAGTCGGGCACTGCCTTGGTCGACGTGCGCAGCCCGCAGGAGTATAGCGGCGAGCGCACCCACATGCCCGAGTATCCGCAGGAAGGCACCCTGCGCGGCGGCCATATTCCAACCGCCGCGAGCATCCCGTGGGCCCAGGCGGTGAAGGAAGATAGCACCTTTAAGAGCCCCGAGGAGCTCACGGCGCTGTACGGCGGCAAGGGGATCACGCCCGACAAGGATGTGATTGCCTACTGCCGGATCGGCGAGCGTTCGAGTCACACCTGGTTCGTATTGACCTATCTGCTGGGGTATCCAAAGGTGCGCAACTACGACGGCAGCTGGACCGAGTGGGGCAATGGGGTCGGCCTGCCGATTGAGAAGACCTACCAAGGCTAAAGAAAGAACTAAGAACCGGGTGCCCTATGGGCGAACTAAGAACCGAGAACCGAATGTGGTATCATGTTGGTTCTCGGTTCACCGGGTACCCTCTGGGTGCGGGTACCCGGTTCTCGGTTCTGGAGGGATACAGTGGAGCGTCAGGAAGCAATTGAATTTTTACTCGATCACTACCAGAATCCGCGCAATCACGGGGCGTTCGAGCCGGTGGATGTGACGATGCCTGGTGGGAATCCCGGCTGTGGCGATGTCGTGACGATCTATCTGAAAGTCGACGACGCTGGCGACAAAATCGAGCATGTAACATTTGAGGGTACTGGCTGCACGATCAGCCAAGCGGCCGCATCGATCTTGACCGAGATGGTCGACCGAAAGCCACTGGCCGAAGTCGACGAGATGGATTTCAATGATATGATCGACACGCTGGGCCGCGAGGTGGTCAACACCCGCCCGCGCTGCGCTACGCTGGCGCTCGGCACGCTTAAGGCCGCGATTACGAAGTACCGTACCGATAAAGTTCGGGCCGATCTCGACGCCGAGCACTAAAACGTAAAGCGTAAAACGTAAGCCGCGCGATGTTGTGCAATGTTTACGTTTTACGTTTTACGTTTTACATGGCCGACATAACATTATGGGATTCGCTTTGACAACCGAGACCTTCGACCGCCGCTCTTCGGTGATTGATCTGGTGGGCAACACGCCGCTGCTGCGGCTGGCGCAGATCGCGCCGGATCTGGCGACGGGAGTTGCGATCTACGCTAAAGCTGAGTGGTATAATCCTGGCGGATCGGTGAAGGATCGCCCGGCACTGTATATGATTCGCGATGGCGAGCGCAGCGGGCGGCTACAACCCGGCATGCGCATCGCTGACGCTACCAGCGGCAATACCGGCATCGCATATGCGACTCTTGGCGCGGTATTGGGATACCAGGTCACCCTGGCGCTGCCAGCCAATGCCAGTATCGAGCGGAAGCGCATTCTACAATCGCTCGGCGCGGAGCTGATACTCACTGATCCACTCGAAGGAACCGATCTGGCGATTCGTACTATTCGCGCGTTGGTCGCCGAGCAGCCCGAGCGATTTTTCTACCCAGATCAATATAATAACCCTGCTAATGTTCAGGCGCACTACGAGACTACCGGCCCGGAGATCTGGGCGCAGACCGACGAGCGTGTGACGCATTTCGTCGCCGCGCTCGGCACATGCGGCACGTTTGTTGGCACCGGGCGGCTGCTGCGCGAGCACAACCCCGTTGTTCGGCTGCTGGCGGTGCAGCCCGATGGGCCATATCATGCGCTCGAAGGCGTCAAACACCTTCCAACAACCGCGCTGGTGCCGGGGATTTATGACCCAACACTACAAGATGGAACGATCGAGATCAGTAGCGAAGAGGCATTTCAGATGGCCCGCACGCTGGCGCGCACCGAGGGGCTGATGGTCGGTATCTCAGCGGCGGCGAATGTGGCGGCGGCGCTACGCGTGGCGCGCACACTGGAACAAGGCGTGGTGGTAACAATATTGTGCGATGGAGCGGCAAAATATCTCAGCGACCAATTTTGGGATGACTCAATTGAGACCGGTGCTGGCGAGGGAATATAATCGATAGTGCGTAGTGCGAAACATATCGATGATGCACTACGCACTACCCACTACGCACTACGAATGATCACACTATCCGACAAAGCGCGACAGGAAATCGGGCAGCACGCCGAATCGGCCTACCCGCACGAGTGCGTTGGGCTGCTTATTGGCCGGCTGGAGGGCGGCAACAAGCTGGTCGAGACGACTTATCGCGCCCAGAATACCTGGCACGCTGAGGTTGGCCTGACCGACGCCGAGCATGAACATTCGTTGCGCGACCGCTTCTATCTCGACCCGCGCGACTATATGAAGGCCGACCGCCAAGCGCGCGCGCAGGGGTACGACGTCGTAGGTTGCTACCACTCGCACCCCGATCACCCGGCCATCCCCTCCGAGCGCGATCGCGTCGGCGCGCAGGGCGTCGGCGGCGGTTCGAGCTTCTCATTCCTGATTCAGAGTGTGCGCAACGGCCAGGCAGGCGAGCTTACGAGCTGGCTGCTGAACCTCGATGGCGAGCGATTTGTGACCGAAGAACTCAAATGACAAGATGACAATCATCACAGCAATCGTTATTCTTGTCATCCCATCATCTTGTCATCTTGTCAGGAGGAAACATGGCAGTTACTATTTCGATTCCAACCGCGCTGCGCCAATACGCCGGCAGCAATGCAACTGTGCAACTGGCGAATGGCACCGTGGGCGCGCTGCTTTCGAATCTGGTCGAGCAATACCCGCAGCTCGGCAAGCAGCTGTATAGCGAACAAGGGCAGCTGCGTAGCTTCGTAAACATCTACGTCGGCGACGAAGACATCCGCTATCTGCAAGGTCCCGATACGCAGGTGCCCGATGGCGAGACGATTAGTATTATTCCGGCGATTGCGGGAGGCAAGTAATTGTATATTGTATATTGTAAATTGCAGAAGTGAATTTGCAATATACAATATACAATTTACAATTTGCAATGTATATGACAGTCAATCTTTCAAATGAGGAAATCACCCGCTATTCTCGCCACCTGATTCTGCCCGAGTTTGGCATGGCGGGTCAGCGGCGCGTGAAACAAGGCAGCGTGCTGCTGATCGGTACCGGCGGGCTTGGGTCGCCGCTGGCGCTGTATCTGGCGGCGGCGGGGGTTGGGCATATCGGCCTGGTCGATTTCGATGTGGTCGACGAGAGCAACTTGCAGCGCCAGATCGTCCATGGCACCAGCACGATTGGCGTCCGCAAGACCGAGTCGGCCAAGCAGCGACTGCACGACTTGAACCCGAATGTCGACGTCACAACCTATGAGACGCAGATCACCTCAGAGAATGCCTTCGAGATCATGCGGCCTTACGACGTGATTGTCGACGGCACCGACAACTTCCCGACCCGCTATCTGACCAACGATGCCAGCGTGATGCTTGGCAAGCCAAATGTCTATGGCTCGATCTTCCGCTTCGAGGGCCAGGCGACGGTATTCTACCCCAAAGAGGGCGGGCCGTGCTATCGCTGCCTGTACCCCGAACCGCCGCCGCCTGGCCTGGTGCCGAGCTGCGCCGAGGGCGGAGTGTTGGGCGTGCTGCCCGGCGTGATTGGCACGATCCAGGCGACCGAGGCGGTGAAATTGCTGGCCGGAATCGGCGACCCGCTGATCGGCCGTCTGATGCTCTACGATGCGCTGTCGATGCGCTTCCGCGAGCTGAAGTTGCGGCGCAACCCGAACTGCCCGGTGTGCGGCGAGCACCCAAGCGTCACCGAGCTGATCGACTACGACCAGTTCTGCGGGATTGTGCCCCAGCCGGCGCAGACCGACACGTCAATTGAGATTACGCCGGTTGAGGTTGCCGCGTGGCTCGATCGCGCTGACCCGCCGTTCCTGCTGGATGTGCGCGAGCCGAACGAGTGGGAGATCGGCCACCTGCCTGGCGCAACGCGCATATCGGTAAACGAGCTGCAAGGGCGGCTGAACGAGCTCGACACCGCGCGCGAGATGGTGGTCTACTGCCGCAGCGGCGTCCGCAGTGGCCGCGCCGTCGATATGCTGCGCGGGGCGGGCTTCCGCAAGGTCAAGAATATGACCGGCGGCATCCTGCGCTGGGCGGATGAGGTCGATCCGTCGATTCCGAAGTACTAGATTTTTCGTGGTCTTGCAGTCTCTGCGGAGACTGCAAGACCACGAAAAGAGCTTTCTTGGGGGCAGCTTCGCTGCCCTCAGCCCCAAGCTTTCCACCCCCTACATCGATAGATGATCGCTCATTCGCTCTCTGGCTGAAGCGTATATGACCGCATTGCTCGCACAACCGATCATCTGCCCCATTCTGATCGGTCGCGCCGCGCAGCTGGCCACGCTCGACCGGCTGGTTGCCGACGTGCACACCGGCGCTGGCCGCACGGCGCTGATCTCGGGCGAAGCCGGCGTTGGTAAATCGCGGCTAATGGCGACAGATGCATTAAATAACCCGCTACGGCGCATCCACCGCCGCGCGCAGCGCGCGAATGTTACCCCAGGGCGTCACCGTCTGCATCACGCAGCCGGTCGAAAGGCACAGCGGCCGGCCGCCCAGCGAGTCGATCGCCGCGCGCGCAAGCTCGTTCACGCTCGCGGGTGTGCCCTCGACCATGTCGCGCTGGCTGAGCCCACCGACCACTAGTCCAGGAAAGCGCTGCGCACCCTCGGCGAGACTCGGGCCAGTATCGCGGTCGTGCCAGTTCAGCGCGTGGGCGGGGTAATCGGTCACCAGATCGAAATAGGTGTGCAGCCCATGCAGGTGAATAAGGTTGAAGCTGGCGTCCTGAGCCGCCTCAAGAATGCGCAGATCGAGCGGCCGGCCAACTTGATTATATTCAACTTCGCTCAGGTACTCGGCCGAGGCGCGCTGCATGGCATAGAAAATCCCATCGGCGCCGGCAGCCAGCGCCACCCGCACAAAGCGCACCGTCGTCTCGGCGATGATCTCCAGACCCTCAAGAAATTCATTGCGATGCTGGCGCATGTGAATCAAATCGAGACCCCCGCCAATCAGGTTTTTCGCCTGCGCCAACGGGCTGAAAATGGTCTCGATGATTGGAATATCGGGGCCGGCAAGTTCGCGCGTGGCGCGGATGGCGCTGAGTTGTTGGCCCAGCGCGCCGCTATGCGGGTCGAGCGGCTCGAGGCGCAGCCAATCCTGCGGGCTCGCCACCGGCCGCTCGATATAGTCGCTTGTGCCCTCGGGATGGCCATGGTAGGCCACACGAGTGCCCCAACCATCGACACTATAGTTGCTGGCTGGCGTCAGCTTGATGAAATCCCAATCGTACTGACTCTGGAAGGCTAGCGCCGAGAGCGCGAGCTGCTGCGGATCGGCATCGTCGGTTGGGAAATGGCGCCAGAGCGCGACCAGCGGGCGGTCGATCTCTTCACCACGAATGGCGGCGGCCAGACGGTCGCGTTTGGTCATCATGATAGCACCTCACATTGGCTCGCCGGCCACCAGCAAGAAGCGCGGGATGGCGGCATCAAAAAAAGTATTGTCGTCGTGGATAAAATGAAAGCTGCCTTCCATATGACCGTTGGGCGATTTGAGGACGCAGAAGCTATTATACTCGTGCACACCACCGGGTTGAATCGTCGGCTGCTCGCCGACCACGCCATCGCCAACGACCTCATGATCTTCGCCGATCGAGTCATGGATATACCAGTGCCGCGATAGCAGCTGTACTACCCGTTGGCTCACATTTTCGATCCGTATGAAGTAAACGAAGACGTAGCGGCGAAGCACCGGCATCGATTGGTCTTCGATGTAGACTGGACGCACGGTGACCCGGATGCCCTCAGTCTCGCGGTAATAGAATGGCCGCCGTTCGTCCATACGCTGCCGCCTCCTACAGATCGCGGTCTTACCGCCGAACAGCTATATTGCTTATTATACCAATAAGTCATTCGCGCACGCGCACTGCGGCGGTCGCGTCGAGCGCCCGCACCAGGGCGGCAAGCAGGCGGTTCACTGGCGTCGGCACGCCTAGGCGCTGGCCCTCGCGTACCACTGCGCCGTTGATTGTATCGATCTCGGTTGGGCTGCCGCGCATGGCATCCTGGAGCATCGAGGATCGGTTCGCGCCCGTCGCGCGCGCAACTGCCAGTACATGTTCGAGCGGATCGGCATAAGGCAGCGGCGTACCGCGCGCGGCAGCGACGGCTACGGCTTCGGCGACCGCTTCAGCCAGCAGCTCGCGTGCGGCCGGGGCATCGGCCAGCGCGGCGTTAGGCACGTGCAGCAGCGCGGTCAGAGCATTAATGCCAACGTTGACCACTAGCTTGCCCCATACCAGCGCGTCGAGATCGTCGCTCAGCTCGGCCGGCAGCCCGCTGGCGTTGAACAGTGCGGCCAGCGCGGCCATACCTGCCGGGTCGGGCGCCGCGCCAAAGACTGTGGCGCCCTGGCCAGCATGGCGCACCCGCCCCGGCCCAATCAGCGTCGCGCCCAGCGCCGTCACACCTTGCCCAACGCACCCGGCGCCAAGCGTCTCGGCCAGCAACTCGCGATTGCCGACCCCGTTCTGCAGCGTCACGACCAGCGTCTTTGACAAGATGACCAGGTGAGAGGGTGACAAGGTGCCTGAGCTATTTTCGATGGGCGGTATCACCTTGTCATCTTGCCACCTTGTCACCCTGTCATTCAAGCGATCCGGCTTCAACAAAGCGTGGGCCTGTTCGGCGGCCCATGGGGTCTGCTGCGCTTTCACCAACACCAGCACGGCATCGCATGCTCCGATCGCGGATGCGTCTGTGGTCGCCCGCGGGTAACGTGTTTCCTCCGTTCCGCCCAGCTCGCGGCGGAGGCCATTGGCGTTGATCGCCTCGACGTGCGCCTGCCACGGGTCGAGCAGCCAAACCTCGGCGTGTTCGCTGAGGTAGAAACCGAGCAGGCTGCCCATCGCGCCGGCACCGATAATGCCTATTTTCATAGTCACCAGTCACCAGTAGGCAGGATGCAGTCAGCAGTAGGCGTGCTATCGCATTACTTACGGCGAAAACCTGTCTGGCGCTGAAATCATACTGCCCAGCATTCTGCCAATCTCTATATACGCTTTAAGAAGCACATCATGTTCATCTGAAGATATATATCCGCAATCGCACGCAAAGTCCAGCCAGACCTGCGTCTCTGCGACTTCGCCATCAGCGTCGGCAAGCTTGCTCACAAACATTTTCGGATACTGTCGTTTACGATACCCCTCAGCAATGTTTGCGGCAATACTACGCGATGATCGACGGATCTGATCAGTCAGCGCATAGCGTTCTTCTTTTGGAAATGTTTTCGACATATTGAAAATCGCCATTGCGAAGTGGTATGCTTTTTGATACACCTTCAAATCCCGATATCCGACCATGGCAGCCACCAATCCTTTCTACTATGCACGGGTTGATCCTGTTTCACCGTTTCCCTGCATAGCTCGATACTGCCTCCTGGTGACTGCTTCCTGCCGACTGCTACTCAAGCTCGCGCAGGATCGCCTCATCGATCGGGAAGCTATTCTCCGGGCCAGGAAACGCGCCGCTATGGATATCCTCGGCGTACTGGTGTATGCCCCGGCTAATCAGCTCGCCGGCTTCGCCGTAGCGGCGGCCGAACGGCAGCCCAAAGCCGGCGAACAGTCCAAACATCTCGTGGGTCACCAGCACCTGGCCATCGCAGTCGGGTCCAGCGCCAATGCCGATCGTCGGCACTTTCAGCTTGCGGGTGATCAGACCAGCCAGCGCCGCCGGCACAGCTTCCATCAGCACAGCCCAGCAGCCAGCCACCTCCATCGCCAGCGCGTCGTCGAGAATGCGCCGGGCCGCGTCGAGGCTGCCGCCGCCCTGCACATTTACGCCGCCCAGGCTGGCGGCCGTCTGCGGCGTCAGCCCGATGTGGCCAATCACCGCGATGCCAGCGTCGACAATCACCCTGGCGATCGGGGCCTGCTTGGCGGTACCTTCCAGCTTGACGCAGTCCATCCCGGCTTCTTTGATATGCCGCCCAGCGTTGTGAATGGCTTCGGTCGCATCGGCTTGATACGACATAAACGGCATATCGCCGACCAGCAGCGAGCGCTTGGCCGTGCGACCGACCGCCTTGGCGTGATGAATCATCTCGTCCATGGTCACCGGCGAGGTGCCGCTGTAGCCAAGCATGACCATGCCGAGCGAGTCGCCCACCAGAATCACGTCGATGCCGGCTTGGTCCACTAACCGCGCCAGCGGAGCGTCGTAGGCGGTCAGCATGGTGAATTTGCGCTTGCCTTTCCAGGATTGCAGTTCGGGGATGGTCACTTTTGAGTTTGCCATAGAACGGACCTTTCGTGAAGATAAGGAGTCAGGAGTCAGGAGTCAGCATAAGAGCAAGGCTTACACTGTAGTTCATCGTTCGCTCTGAATCATTCTGAATTCCGACTCCTGACTCCTGACTCCAGCAGGAAGCTTAGAGCCGAAATGATATACACCTGCGCGGCCCGCACCACTTCGTCGAGGTCGACAAACTCATCCGGCTGGTGTGGGATACGCTTATCGCCCGGGCCGTACACCACCACCGGGATCTGGCGATCGCGTACCAGCATTACGCCGTCGGTGGCGCCGGGCACGCCGCCATAAACCGGCTCAGAGCCGTAGACACGCGTGTGCGCGGCGGCGACCGCTTGAACGAGTGGATGATCGACGGCAATCTCGGTGGATGGGCGATCGTCGATCACCTCAAGATCGAAACGAAACGCCGGGAATTCAATTTGCAGCGCCAGCATCTGCCCGCGGATCCGATCGACCAGGTCGCCGTGGCGCATACTCGGCAGGCTGCGAATGTCAAGAAACGCATCGGACTGGTCGGGCAGGCAGTTAATCTGGCTCGCATCGCCGCTGAGCGGGGCGCGGGCGATCGTCGGTGTGATGTAGGGCTTGCCAAGCAGCGGGTGGATGCCCTGCTCGGCCTGCACCTGCGCTTCGAGATCGAGGATGCGCGCCAGCAGCCGCACCATGCCGGCCAGCGCGTTGACGCCCTCCTCGGGCATGGCGCCATGGGCGATCCGGCCGTAGGAAATGAGGCGCAGCCGCAGCGAGCCTTTGTGCGCCACGCAGACCTCGCGCTCCTCCGGCTCGCAGATGATCGCCCCAGCGGCGCCGTCGGCGTGGCCGCGTGCGACCATGTGCTTGACGCCGAGCATCAGCCCTTCTTCGTCGACCGGGACGAGCAGGCGAATGCGGCCGGCGAATGGCGCTCCGGCCAGCTGGAGCGCGCGCGCCGCGAACAACATCGCCGCCACCCCGGCCTTCATATCGGCCGTGCCGCGGCCGTACATCCGCCGCCCCGCTATCTCGGCGCCAAACGGGTCGTGCCGCCAGGCCGCCCGAGCGCCAGAGGTGACCACATCGGTATGGCCTTCGAGGATAAGTACGGCGCCCGCGCCGCCGCTGCCGGCCAGGTCGGCGATTACGTTCGGGCGGCCAGGCGCGACTTCTTCCCACAGCGGCTGCCAGCCCCACGACTGCAACAGATCATAGACCAATTGCGCGGCGCGCTGCTCGTTGGCGCCCGGCACACCGGGCAGGTACACGCTGGGCGTGCGCACCAGGTTGCCGAGGAACGCAATCATCGCCTCGGCGTCGAGGCGGGCCAGCGCGCGGTTTACTGCGCCGTCCATATGAGTCCTCTCAATACCTATATTCCAACCACCCGGCTGACGACCACCGCTACGACGGCGAACAGCAGCGCCAGTGCGAGCGCGAGCCCATCGGTGCGCTGAAACGTCAGCACGCGGCGCTTGGTGCGGCCCTGGCCGCCGCGATAGCAGCGGGCATCCATCGCGGTGGTCAGCACCTCGGCTCGGTTGAAGGCGTTGACGAACAGCGGGATGAGAATGCCGCTCATCTTACGGGCACGCTGTGCTAGGCCGCCCTGATCGAAACGCTCGCCGCGCGCGGCCTGGGCCTTGATCAGCCGCTCCAGCTCGGCCACCAGCAGCGGCACGAACTTCAGCGCGATCACCGCGACCATCACCAGTTCGTTGACCGGCACGCGCACGCGCTTGAGCGGGCCCAACATCACTTCGAGTCCATCGGCCAGATCCATCATTGGGGTCGTGAACATCAGCGTGCTGGTCCAATAGTACAGTAAGATCACCCGCACAAGAATCACAAACCCTTGTCGAATGCCATCCAGCGAGATCGAGAGAATCCACCAGCGCCAGAGCGTGCCGCTTTCCGAGGGGGAAGGGAAGAACAGCACCTGAAACACGAAAATGATCAACATCGTGTTGAACAGCAGCCGCATGCCGCGCAGCATATAACCCAGCGGCACGCGCGAGAGCACCTGAATCAGCGCCGCCGCCACCAGCAGCACGGCGTAGCCGGCAAAGTTGCTGCGCACCAGAAATGTTGCCAGCATCAGCGCGGCGACCGCCAGAATCTTCGTGCGCGGGTCGAGCCGGTGGACCGGCGAGCGCAGGTCGAGGTACTGGCCGAATGTTATGTCGCGGGAAAATTCGACTGCCATCTCAATACCCTTCGGCAATCCGCTAATTACGCTAATCGTCGCGAACGCGACAATTCGCGAGAATGAAGTGGATCATTCCGAAAGCTGTGCCGAGAGCGGCGTGGCACTGTAGAGTGCGCCGAGCGCGGTGCCGTAGCCCGCGTTGGCCGGCAGGGTCAGCCGCATGCCATAGTAATCGCCAACCAGCTCGAGCACATTGCGCACGGTTGGCATATCAGTCAGGTGACCGATCACGACCACGCGTTCGAGCTGCTGCGCACGCGCCGCGTTGATCGCGGTCACGGCGATCACTTGCCCCACAAGTGTGACGAGCGCGGCCGCCAGGTCGGCGCGGCCGACCGGCACATCCTGGCGCGCCAGCCGCCCGAAATTGACCGCCGTCGCGCTGGCTGGCAACCGCCCAATCGGGCCACCGACCACGTCGCCAAGGCTCAGGTCGGCGCCGTTCGGGTCGCCTTGCCAGGCAAGATCGTCAATCACCTGCGGGTCGACGGTGTGTAAGAGCAGCCGCGCCAGCCCCAGCAGCGTTCCGCCGCCAACCGCGGTGCCAGTCACATGTGCATACTGATCGCCGCGCGCCGAAATCACCGCCGTGCCCGACCCCGCGCTGACCACCAGCGTCGGCACCAGGGCATCGCCGCCAATGAGTCTGTTCAGTTCCTGGCCGCCGCGCCCAATCGCCGGCACTTCGCCAACACCCACGACCTCGCAGCCGCCGAGCCGATCGGGCAGATCCTGGTGGCGGCCGCCTGTTACCGCCAGCTGGCGCATGTCGGCAAGGTTGACTCCGCCTTGAGCTAACACATCGCGCACCAGCTCGGGCGTGGGCGCACCGAGCGCGGGCCGGGTCCAATAGCGCAGCTTGCCGTCGACGAGCGCGACCGCATCGATATTACTAATGCCAAAATCAATTGCCGATCGCATGCTGAGTTAGCCTACTTTCACATCCCGAGCGCCGAGTTGTGAGATCAGCGCCTCCTCAAGCTCTTCGATCTTCAAGAGATCGGTTGGCAGATTGGGAAAGAGCGGGCGCAGTGTCAGCGCGATTTCCGCCGGCTCGCTGAGCTCGAGACCGAGCGCGTGCAGCTCGTCGGCGCGGCGCAGCAGCGCGCGCAGCGGCCCTTCCATCACCACTCGGCCCTCGTGCAACACGATCGCGCGGTCGGCCAACTCGGCCAGCTCGTCGACGGCGTTGCCGACCAGCACAACCGTGAGCGTCGCGCGCTTAGCCAGGCCCGTAATTAGCTGAGCCAGCTCGGCACGCCCGCGCGGGTCGAGCCCGGCCACCGGCTCGTCGAGGATCAGCACGCGCGGATCAGCCGCCAGCGCCCCGGCGATTGCCACGCGCCGTTTTTGGCCGCCGCTGAGTGCATAGATATAGCGCAGGCGAAAGGTCTCGTAGTCGAGCCCCACCTCGGTGAGCACGCGCTCGACGATCGCGCGCGACTCGGCCGGCGGCAGCCCTTTGCGCCGCGGCACATACGAGACGTCTTTGCCAACAGTTTCCTCGAACAGCTGTGTCTCGGGCTGCTGGAAGACCACGCCCACGCTCTGGCGCAGCTGGTCGAGATCGACATTCGGCGTGGCGACATCTTGGCCTTCAAAGAACACATGCCCCGGCGCGGGTACCCGCAGAGCATTGAAGAACTCAATCAGCGTGCTCTTGCCGGCCTGCGTACCGCCCAGGATCGCCATTGTTTCGCCCTCGTACAGCGCGCACGTCACGCCGCGCAGCGCCTCGCGTGCCAGCGGCGTGCCGTCGAGGTAGGTGTAGTGCAGGTCGCGGACGTCGAGCAGTGGATTGTCCGTTGTCTGTTGTCGGTTGTCCGTCGGCTGGTGTCCATCACGAGCGGAGGGTGGCAACTGACGACTGACAACGGACGATGAACGACCGGCCAGCGCATCGGCCAGCTCTTGCGCCGTGAGGATCGTGCCGGGCAGATTCACGCCGCGCTGGCGCAGCCGCGCGCCAAGCTCGGTCACCAGCGGCGCCGCCAGGCCAATTGGATGCAGTTCTTCGGCGCGCGCAAAGATTTCGCGCGGCGTGCCCTGCATCAGTACGCGCCCGGCGTCCATCACCACCACCCGATCGAAGCTAACGATCTCGTGCATAAAGTGAGTAATATGCAGCACTGCCAATCCAGTACGGTCGCGCAGATCGTGGGCCAGCGCGATCAGCTGGCGCGCGAGCGCCGGCGCGATCATCGTGGTCGGCTCGTCGAGAATCAGGTACGATGGCTGCATGGCCAGCACGCCGGCGATGGCCACGCGCTGCTTCTCACCGCCGGATAGCTCGCTGATCTGGGCATGCGCCAGCCCGGCCAGGCCGAGGCCAGCCAGCGCGTCGCGCACGCGGCGCTCGATCTCCTCGCGCGGCAGGCCCAGGTTCTCGGGGCCAAACGCGACGTCGTCGATCACCGTATTGGCGATTAGCTGGTCGTCGGGGCGCTGGAACACCATGCCGACGCGGCGGCGGATTTCCCAGACATTCGCCGGTGTCGCAGGAATGCCGTCGACGCTGATTGTTCCGCTGGTCGGCTCCAGAATGGCGCACAGCAGCTTGGCCAGCGTGCTCTTGCCGCTGCCATTCTGGCCGATGATCGCCACCAGGTCGCCCGGTGCGACCTGCAGATTCACATCGCGCAGCGCGACAATCGCGTCGGGCTTGTCGGCGTTGTAGGCGTAGGAGAGATTAGCAGCTTCGAGCATTGCAGATTCGTCCAGGAGGCACCTGATTGCAGATTGCAGATTGCAAATCGGTCGCCTCATTAATCTGCAATCTGCAATCTGCAATCTGAAATTGTTAGAAGGAGGATTTATCGCGAGGTGTGGTATCGGTGGCCGAGGTGCGGCCGGAGCGAACCAGATTGACGCCGCGAACCACCAGCGGCGTGAGAATCGCGGCGATCACCAGTTCGGCGATCGCTTGTGGAATAATCGTCGGCACCGCGGCGGCAGGGATCAAGCCGAATGCGACCAACAGACCGACGACCAGAATGGTATTGGTCAGCGTACCGACCACGCCGGCGACGGCCGCCGCTAGATCGACGTTAACCTTCGACAGACTGCGGTAGGCCAGCCAGGCCATCAATCCAATCAGCAAGCGCGGAACCACCGAGATGATCGGATTCGTGAATAAGCCGGTGGTATCCTGAAGCATACTGAAGACGCCGAAGATGCCGCCGGCCAGAATCCCGACCACCGGCCCCTCCAACACCGCGCCGATAATGGCAGGAATGTGCATGATCGTGGCGCGGCCGCTGACATTCGGCACTGGAATAAAGCCCCATTGCGTTACGCCCAACACAATTGCGATGGCGCCCAAGACACCGGCTACAACGATCCGTCGCGTGTTCAGGGTGGTGGGTCGATCCTGCGAAACAACTGCCATGGGACGGCTCCTTTCTACCATGTCTACACAGGTCCGCTATGGTTGCAAACAATTCCCGTATCGCTACGGGCCAACTTCCATCGTCGTTGGCTTGTTGCGGCCTGCCGCCGCTAAATCAAGCTGTTTCACCGCACAAGACGGCTCAAAATAACCCATCGGAATGGCGTGGTAGGACGATCAAGCAACCTTCGGACCTCATAGATGGCAATCTGACATTGCCGCAGACACCAGTAGATCCAGGCGATCTCGATTGGGCCCCACAGCAGTGTGTACGCCTCAATCCGAAAAGTATTGCTAAGCTGTTATCTTTATTAGAATGAGGAATAGTAGCATCGCGAGATCATTTTGTCAAGATTTCGCGTAGCGCCGCAACGAGCTGATCTGGCCGCTCCTGGTGCGGCAAATGCCCACTCTCGGCGATAACGTGCAGTTGGGCATGCGGCAAGAGCGCCGCCATGGCCGCACCGGCGGCTGGTGGTGCGATCAGGTCGTGTTCGCCCCAGATGATTGTGGTCGGCGTCGAGAGACTCGCCAGACGCATGCGAAAGAAGTCCGCCCGCGTCGCCTGGTCGATCGCCAGCCAGCGCAACGCCGAGAGAAACGCCCGGCGCTGACCAGCACTCCAAACCCGTGCCCAAACCCGCTCGCGTAAAAACGTTCGGTCGGCTTGCGGCATACCGGCAAGGTCGTGATAGTACGGCCCCAGCGTCGCATAGGCCTGCTCTTGCGAACGGCGCAGGCTGGTGTAAAACATTTCGCCCAATCCCGGCGTGAGAAACAGCCAGAGCTGCGCCGGCGGCCGCCGCGATTGCGTGGGCAGCCCGCCGCCGATCAGGATTAGCCGCTCGACCCGCTGCGGCTGCGCCAGCGCCAGTCGCTGCGCCACCGCCGCACCCATCGAATGACCAAGCAGCACTGCCCGGCCGATGCCGAGCGCATCCAGCATACTGGCGACCGTTTGGGCGAAAAACGCCAGCGTGTAGGCGCGGCGCGGCTGCTCGCTGCGCCCAAAGCCCGGCAGATCGAGCGCGGTCACCCGCCGCCAGCGCGCCAGCGCTGGAAAGAGGTGCCGCCAGGTATCGGCCTCATCGCCCAGGCCGTGGATCAGCACGATCGGAGTCGCCGGATGTGGCCCCGAATCGTAACAGTGCAGGCGCAGACCATTGGCGATCACACTCTGGGCGTAGGGCTGCAAGGCCGGCGCTGGCGGCATCAAATCGAAATGCGTCACGCTGTTTTCCTTCGCGCGTGCAGCTAGATTATCAGTCAAGAATCCGCGAATTACGCGAATACAAGCGAATATTTCGTCATATTTTCGCGTAGATGAGCGTCATTCGTGGATCGCGCTCGAATACTTGACCGGCCCTTTAGTGCTTGCGCCGCGCGGCCTCGGACAGCGCCGTATTGAGCGCTTCCATATCGATCGGCTTGGGTACAACGTAATCTACACCTTTTGCACGCGCCTCGTCCATATCGATCTGCGCGCCCCAGCCGCTGAGTAAGATTGTCACGAGATCAGGCTCTTGCGCGCGCAGCTGCCCGATCAGCTCCCAGCCGTTCATTCCCGGCATCCCAAGATCGGAGCAAACGACATCATAAGCGCCAGGCCGAAACAGTTCCAGCGCATCCGGCCCACAGGCGGCCGCTGCAACCGTGTGCCCGTCGAGCACGAAAAGCTGCTGCATCGTCTCGCGAACCCCTTGATCATCCTCGACCAGCAAGATCCGCAGCGATTCAAGTGGCGCGCTGGCGGCAAGAACCTGGATCTCTTGCGGATGCGCGGCCTGTTCATGCAGCGGCAAGATCAGCCGGAAGCGGCTGCCGGCACCCAAAGCGCTTTCGACGATCAGGTCGCCCTCATGACGCCGGGCAATACTACGCGAGACCGCCAACCCCAGACCGGTGCCACGTTGAGCTTTGGTGGTATAGAAGGGCTCAAAGATGCGCTCGCGCACCTCTGGCGCAATGCCTTGGCCAGTATCGGCCACCTCTAGCCAAACCTGCTTATCTGCTACGCCGGTGGCCAGCGAGAGCATTCCGCCTTGCGGCATCGCATCCACCGCGTTGAGAATCAGATTGGTCACCACCTCGCGCAGCTCGGCGGCGCTGCCAAACACCAATGGCACGTTTCGCAGATCGGTACGCACATGGATGGTGATGCCTTTTTTCAGCATCGCGGCGTGCCAGCGCGGCCGGGTAAGCTGCAGCACATCGTCGCCCAGTTCGGCCAGATCGACCGGCGTGGTATGCTGCTCGGGTTGGGTGCGCACGAATTCGCGGATCCGACGTACGGTCTGGGCACCGTCTTGCGCGGCCTGGATAATCGCGCGGCGCGAGCGCTCGAAGCTTGGCGAGTTGGGCGTCTTGATCAGCTCCATATGGCCGAGAATAATCGTGAGCAGATTATTGAAGTCGTGCGCCACGCCCGACGCCATCTCGCCCAATGCGCGCAGCTTCTCGGCCTGCACATTGCGCTCCTGGGCGGCGGCCAGCTCTGTGTAGGCCTTTTGGGCCTGCGTGTAGAGCTCGGCATTCCTGAAAGCCGTCGCGATATGCGGCGCGATCGAGCCAAGCAGCGAACGATCGTGGGCACTAAATGCCTGCGGGTCGCTCCGGCTGAGACTCAACATGCCCAGGCAGCCCTCAGGAGCCATAATCGGCACATGGACAGCCGAGTGTAGTCCCTCTGCCAATAACATCTGGCTCAGCGGATATTGGCTCTGGGCCAGATCGGGAACATAATGTAGCCGGCCAGTTCGCAGCGCGACACCGGCCTCGGTGTCGCCAATCGATGCCACGGTGCCAACGCCAATGTTCGTTTCACCTTCAGCCAGCCAGAGCGCGCGCACGGTAAACGTATAGTCGTTTGAATTGTAGCTGGCCAGGGTCAGACGCTGGCAGGGCACAGCTCGCGGCACCTGTGTAACAATCGCTTGGAGCGCCGCGTCATGCTCAAGGCTGGCGGTCACAGTACGCGAAATATCGTCGACCAGTGCGAGATGGGTCACGCGCGACTCGAGCGTTTCGTACAGGTGGCTAAACTCCATTGCGACGGCGACTTGATCGGCCAGCGCCATCAACAACTGGAGATCACCCTCGTCCAAGGTACGCGCGCCCATGCTCTCAACCGTCAGCACGCCACAGATGACGCGCCCGGCGCGTATTGGAATTAATAGACTGGATGTAACTCCAAGCGCTTCAGCCAATTCATACCGCAGCAGCGCCGTCGTCGGCAACCGCACCGGCTGGTTCGTGCGCACCACCTTCCCAAAGGCGCCATCGGTGAGGCTCCGGCGGTCGCTCAAGTTGGCGCCCACGCTGGCATAACCAACCTGGTGCAGAAGCTGCAGCCATTCACCCTGAAGCATATATAGACTTGCGAGCGGATAGTTCAGCACGCTGGCGGTCTGTTCGACAAGATTGTGCAATAGATCGGGCAGGCTTGGCTGTACGGCCAGCGACGAGTGAATCTGATCGAGCAATACAAGATCGCGGGTGTGGCGCTGGGCCTCGGCATAGCGCCAAACATTGCCGATCGCCAGCGCAACCTGATGTGAGAGATCGGTGAGCGCTTCGAGCTCCAGGTCGCTCCAAGGCTGGTCGTCTGCACGCCACAGCTCTACAACACCCAGCGGTTTGTCGTCGGCCAGCAATGGAATGGCCACTACGCAGGCCTGGGGGGCGGCCGGCGGGTTACGATCGCGATCTTGAGCGCGAGAGACCAGCTGAGCATGCGTGTAGGCTTGCGCGGACAAACTGGTCGACGAGAATGAGACGCGAAGCTCGGGCAGCAACTCGGGCGTGCCGGCAAACGCCCGGCGAGCCAACATGTCGCCCTCGGGCAACAGCAGGGCGACGTAGCTACAGGCAAACTCGGCGTGAAGCTGCTGAGTAATCTCGTTCGAGAGCTTGTCGAGATCGAGAATGCCCGCAATATGGCGCGCGATCTTAAATGCGGCGGCAAGCAGGGCCGCCCGGTCGCGGCGCTGCACGGGAGTTGTTAAGCCGACGCCGCTGGGTCGGATGGCAGTGGGGCCTAGCTGCGGTGTAACAGGCATGGTTTAATCCGCCAACAATGTTGGTTTACTACGAAATACCATAATTATATCAAGCAGAGCGAACCAACTACAATGCGTCAAGAGTACTGAATGCCGCTGGTACACCTCTCACAGCAATGGCCGCAGTGGGCTAAGGATCTTTTCGCTGATCCATATGAGTGCCGATCGCCTCTGCCAGCGTTCCAGCATCAGTTCGAACGCGTTCGTCAAGTCAGTCATAAAAATATGCTCCATGTCCGCGGCAAAGTCGGCATCGTAGATCTCGACATTAATCTCGTAGTTGCCCGCCAAGCTCAGGCGATCGAGATTGGCAGTGCCAACAGTTGACCACTCTCCGTCGATGGTGGCAGTTTTAGCATGAATCATCGCGTTTTTGAAGCCGAAGATGCGCACGCCACTGCGCAGGCATATGCCGAAATAGCCCCGCGCAAGCCAGTCGGCGGTGACATGGTTCGACTGCCAGGGCAGCAGCACGCGCACATCCACACCGCGCTGCGCCGCCGCGATCAGCGCCGAGAGGATCACCCGATCGGGGATAAAGTAGGCGTTGGTCAGGAAGATGTGGTGCCTGGCACGCTCGATCGCGTCCAGATACATCCCGCGAATAGGAAAGATTAAGCGCGCTGGGTCGTTGCGATGAACTTTGATCCGCTGTGGCCAGGGCCGTTGAACCACTGGCTCGATCGCCGGCCGGTGCTCGCGGTTATTGTTCCAGAAATCGACGAATGTATACGCGAGCTCAAGCGCGGCCGGGCCACGCATCCGCAGGTGCGTATCGCGCCACTCGGTCGCATACAGCTTGCCAATATTGAATCCGCCGATGAACCCAATCTCATGATCGACGACCAACAGCTTACGGTGGTCGCGCGCGTAGCGCCGCGGATCGAGCAAGTACCAGACGCGGTCGAGTCTGCGGAACTCCAGTGTGTTGATCGCCTCAGGGAAACGTTTGAACCTTGGCGGCACAACCAGATTGGCGAAGCTGTCGAAAATAACATAGACATTGACGCCCTCGGCAGCCTTGCGCGCCAGGCGCTCCTTAAATGTTTGGCCAATTGGATCGCCCTTCCAGATGAACGTCTCGAAGAAGATAGTCTCGCGCGCACCGTCGATCGCCGCCAGCATGGCGTTGTACAGGTCCTGCCCGTAGGTGTAGATGCGCACGTCGTTGCCGTCGACCTCGGCGATCTGGCGGCGTTGGTGTGGGAAATCGGCCGGCGCCGCACGGCGTTTGCGTTGCTCGCTGATGAACACCAGCACAGCAATAATCGTCGCCTGCGCCCCGACCAGCGCGCCACTGAACCAGAGCACGAGCCGCCGTAGAGAGTAGCGCTGTCGCATATAGCCATTTCCTTCAACCACTGCTACTCAAGATTGTACCACAGTACCTGGCGATACCACCGCTTCCATCTTTACGAGCTTTGCTCCTCAGATAAAGAAAAATGGTATAATCCGCAGCACCAGCGCATGGCGCGGTGATCAAACAGCATATTTTGACCGGTTCTAGCATAGCTCAGCATCCCAGTGTGCGAGAGGCGGCGCGTCGCCGACCTGCTCAGCGGGGCGGCGCTTATGTTATAGATCCTTCAAGCAAGCGGGATCGAATGGATCAGCCTTATTTGACCGTGGATATTGAGCGGCGTGGTTACGGACGGCGCTATACTGAGCTTCCAGTCGACGTGCTCAGTCGCCAAGGGTTCTCGATTGATTTTACCGGCGCGTATGTGCGCCCGGAGATGATTGATATCCGGCCCGGCGATATTGTCCGCTGGCGCGACGGCGAGCGGCGCGTCCAGGCCACCGTCGCCGAAGTTCAGCGCGACGACTCGGCGCTGCATGTCAGCGTCACCGGCCTCACACCACTCCCACCGGAGGCCTTCTTCCCGTAGGAAGTTAAAAGTTAAGAATTAAGAGTTCAAAGTTATGGTCACATAATCACTCATAACTCATAACTGTTAACTCTTAACTCTCAACTCCGTCTCGCGGACGAGCGCGAAGCAGAGCAGTACGCCTGCGATTGTCATCGCCCCGCCGGCAAGGCTGTTGGCCCAGATGCCGGCACTGCTCCAGAGCGGCTCGGCGATCTGCGACCCAACCGCGCGCCCCATGCCGGCCATCATCACGCTCAGCGCCATCACGGTGCCGCGCACCGCCGGCGCGACGCCGGATGCCAGCGGGAAGGCCGAGACGATCGAGAACTCGAAGCACAGATCGAACACGAAGAACAGCGCCACAAACGCCGGCCAGGCCCCGTTACTCAGCGGCAGCGCCAGCATCGCCAGGGCCGTCAGCGCGTAACCGCTCAGCACAGCACGCTTCTTGCCAACTCGATCGACCAGCACCGTGGAGCCGAGCGAGCCCGCTAACTCGGCGATGCCCATCAGCGCAAACACCAGGCCCAACTGCCCTTCACCGGCGTTGAAGCTGGCTTTGGCCCAGGCGCCCTGAACCACAAAGATCATATCGACCGCCATCATGCTCAGAAACAGCAGCGCCAGCATGCCAAGCACGCTCGGCGCGCGCAGCGCCGTCCAATCCAGTTTTTGACGCGATCCACCGCTGCGCTGGGCCACCGGCGGCAGCCCAAAGCGCACCAGCACCAACGAGCAACCCGCAGCTGCCAATAAGATCCAGAAGACCCAGGCTGAGTCGTTGGTCGATTGCACCAGCTGCATCAGCGGGGCCACGCCCAGCAGCGCGGCGCCAGCCCACGAGGTCTCGAACACGCCCAACGCCTGCCCGCGCCGCGCGTAGCTCGTGCGCGCGCTGAGGTAGGCCTGCGCCGCGGGCTGGTACAGCGCCACGGCCAGGCCAATCAGCGCGTAGCCCGCCAGGAAGCCACCGAACGACGATGTCAGCGCGCAGAGCGCCGCACCAAGACAAAAAAGCGCCAGCCCACCGGTCATGGTTGCGCGCTCGCCGCGCGTATCGGCCAGCGTGCCGCCAAGCGGGCTGGCAACCGACGCGAGCACCTGCACCGTCACCAGTGCGCTGACCGTGCGCAGATCGACATGCAAATGCTGCGCGAGGAATGGCTGGAGCGGGTACACGATTCGATACGCGACGTTGAGCGCCATCCGGCCCAACGTCACGGTGGCGAGCTGGCCATTGGTCAAAGAATGCGCCAGCTGTAGCGTAGGGTGTGTTTCAACAGAGGTCGATTGCACGCAATCTGCTCCCGTAGCAACCTTGGGACGTTCAAACGCTGGAACGTTCACCCAGCTCGGCGCGGATTATCGCGATCTGGCGCTCGGCCTCGGCACGCCAGGAAGAATCGGTCGCGAGCGTGAGGTAGCGCTCGAGATCACCGAGCGCGGCTAGCTGATCCCCATGGAAGCGCTCGAATAACCCGCGTTGGAGATATGGATCGGCCCAATCGGGCGCAAGCGCAATCGCGCGCGACATATCGGCGATGCCGGCGGTGTGCGCGCTCAGCTCGCGGCCGCGGATGAGCCCGCGCCGGTAGTAGACCAGCGCAAACTCCGGCCAGAGCCGCAGCGCACGATCGAATGAGTTGATTCCGGCACGAAAAAACGATTGGTTCGCGCCACGAATACCCCAGTAGCACCAGCTGAGGCCCCAAGCGTACCACCAGTAGGCCAGCGCCTTGCGCCACGACGCGATTGGTTCGGTTTGGCTCACGGTCCTGCGCTTTCACCAGTCATTCGTCCTGCGCCAGAATACAATACCACGGCGAGGATGGCAAACGAATGGGCGGAAGATGCATTGCATACGATGTTTGCGGTGGAGGCAATGATGAATCGCGACGAATGCAGTGTCTACGCATTGTGGGCAGACACGAGGTCTGCCCCTACACACTGCGATACACTACATTCGTCGTCGGCGTTGGATAGGCAATGATCGCGTTGGGCACGGTGCGCCTGTTCCGCTGCTCCCGCTGCTACCGCCGCTCCGGGTTCAATTCCCCGCCAGGTGCTCGAGCATGGCACGGATGGCGACCTGGTGGCCGGGCCGGTAGAAGCCGGCCAGCGCCGCGGCGTCCATGTCGGCGGGCACGGCCTCGGCGTAGGGGAAACCGACGAGCGCCTCAACGTCAGCGTCGGCGCCAGGGCGGGGTGGCGCGCCGTGGGCCAGCGCATCGCGGCAATGCCGCTCGATGGTGTCGAAGTAGGCCATGTTGTGCTGAAGCACCGCCGGCCCGCTAGTCACCGGCGCGTGGCAGTACAGCGCTATGGCGGGGTCGAGCGTGGCCATACGCGCCAGCGAGTCGCGCATGGCTGGCAGCGCGGCGGCCGATTCGACGAAGGGGAACGGCAGCTCGGCCGCGTCACCGGGCAGCAGCGTGCGGATTTGCGGGATGTACACTGCTATATGGTCGGGCTTGTGACCGGGCGTAGCAAACAACTCTAGCGTCAGGTCGCCGCCGTCGATCGCCAGGCGTTGGTCGAACAGCACGGTCGGCGGGGTGAGCCGCACGTCGTCGAAGCGGCCCGGCGCGTTCGCGCGCAGCTCCGCGAGCTTCTGGGCCGCTTCCGCGCCGCGCAGCCGCTCGGCGCAGCGCCGGCTGGCGATGATCGGCGCGGGATAGTGCGCGCCTGGCCCGCTAAAAACATGATTGCCCCAGGCGTGATCCCAATCGGCGTGGGTGTTCACCACCAGCAGCTGCCGGCCGTCTAGGTGGTCGCGGGCGATCTCAAGCAGCGCCGTGGCCGTGCGGGTGTTGATCAATGTGTCGATCAGCACGACATAGCGCTCGGCGACGACGATAAATGTATCTACCAGCGGGCCGCAGCGGCACACCAGGATGCGCTCGTCCCAGCCGCCGTTGGGAACGAGGTCGACGGTATCATCTATGTTGGTCATGCTCATGCCTCCGTAATCGCCTACCCCAATGGCATCGCCCGCCCAGATGCAAGGGCTAGAACGTCACTAGAGAATCCACGAAGCCTGCCCTGAGCTTGTCGAAGGGTCACACGAAGGGACACGAAAAAGTCGCACTATTTTGTGTATCTTCGTGTCTCTTCGTGGATCATCATCAATACTCTACCCGCGCTAGGTCTCATTCTCAAGCGCATCGGCCAATACCTCGGCCAGGTGGCGCGCGCGCCGGCCGGCGCCGTCGGCGATCTGGTGGCGGCAGCTGGTGCCCATTGCAACGACCTCGGCCTCGGGCGGGAGCGCGCGGACGGCCGGGAGCAGCGCGCGCTCGCCGATCTTGATCGAGACATCGTAGTGCTCGGCCTCATAGCCGAACGAGCCGGCCATCCCACAGCAGCCGCTATCGACTTCGCGCACGGTGGCGCCGGGGATCAGCCGCAGCAGCTCCAGCGCGTGCGCCGTGCCGACCAACGCCTTCTGGTGGCAGTGGCCGTGCAGCAGAAACTGACGACCGACCACTGACGACGGACGACTGCCCGTAGACATGGATGAATGGTCGGTGGTCGGTGGTCGGTGGTCGGTGCTCGAGAACGGTAGCGTCACACGGCCCTCACGTATCTCTTTCGCCAGAAACTCGTCGAACAAGAACGTATGCTGGGCCAGCGCCGCCGTGCGTGGGTCGTCGATCAGGTCGGGGTACTCGTCGCGGAAGGTCAGGATGCAGCTCGGTTCCAGCCCGACGATCGGTAGGCCGGCCGCGGCGTAGGGCGCCAGCCATTCCATCTGCTCGCGGGCCAGCGCTTGGGCCTCGCGCAGCAGCCCTTTCGAGATCAGCGGTCGCCCGCAGCAGACCCGCCGGCGCGGTAGGATGACCTCGTAGCCGGCCGCTTCGAGCACACGCACTGCCGCCTGGGCGATCGCCGGCTCGTTGTAGTCGGTGAAGGTGTCGGGGAACAGAACCACCGTCCATGAGGATGGAGGATAGAAGATGGAGGATGGCGGAGCGCTATCCTCTATCCTCCATCTTCTATCCTCAAACTGCGTTCGATGGCGCCAGAACCATGCATGGAACGGCTCGCGCGCAAACTGGGGCAGGCGCCGCCGCCGGCTAATGCCCAGCAGCCGTTCGTTCAGCCAGCCGGCGCCCGGCAGGTTCAGCGCACGGTTGGCGAGCGGCGCGAGCGCGCTGCCGATCTGGTTAATCAGCCGAATGTGGCCGAACAAGCGCGCGCGCAGTGGGACGCCATGCTCGGCATACACATGCGCCAGCCACTCGGCTTTCAGCCGGGTCATGTTGACGCGCGACGGGCACTCGGCCGTGCAGCCCTTGCACTCGATGCACAGATCCATCGCCTCGCGCATGCGCTCGCCGGCCAGCTCTTGTGGCGGCAGCGCACCCGACAGCACCATACGCAGCGCGTTGGCCCGGCCGCGCGTCGAGTGCTGTTCGTCGCGCGTGACCATATAGCTCGGGCACATGGTGCCGCCGCCAGTCTTGCGGCACAGCCCATTGCCGTTACATAGCTCGGCCGCGCCGGCGAAGCCGCCGGTGTCGGCGAAGCGAAAATGCGTGGCGAGCGGGATTGCGACGCGGTAATCGGGTCCGTAGCGCAGATGCGTATCCAGCGGCGGCGCGTCGACGATCTTGCCGGGGTTGAGCAGGCCATGCGGGTCGAAGCTGCGCTTGATCTCGCGAAACGCCTCGTAGAGCGTGTCGCCGAACAGCTCGCGGTTGAACTCGGCGCGCAGCATACCATCGCCGTGCTCGCCCGAGAGCGCGCCGCCGAACTCCAGCACCAGGTCCTTGATTGCTTCGGCGATGGCGCGCAGCTTGGCCACATCGCCGGAGTCCTTCAGGTTGAGCAGCGGGCGGGCATGAATCAGCCCGACGCTGGCATGGCCATACATCGCCACCTCGACGCCGTGCGCGTGGCAGATTGCGCGAAAGCGGCGCATGTACTCGCTCAGCCGCTCGGGCGGCACCGCCGAATCCTCGACAAACGTCTCGGGCTTGCGGTCGGGCGAGAGCGACTGGAGCAGCGGCAGCCCGGCCTTGCGCACCTGCAGCACCGCCTGCTTCTGCTCGGGCGTGGTCGCACGCGTGAACTCGAAATCGATCTCATGCCGGTGGCGCAGATGTGTTTCGAGCCGGTCCAGGTCGGCCAGCACCGCCTCAGGCGTATCGCCAAAGAACTCCACCTGCAGCAGCCCACCGGGTGTGCCGCGCACGAACGACGCCAGATATCTGGCGTACTCACGCGATTTACGCGTCAGATCGAGCAGGATCTCGTCCATCAGCTCGACCGCTGCCGGCTGGCACTCCAGGCACGGCACCACCGCCTCGAGCGCCGCATCGAGCGACTCGAACGCCAGAATGCCGATCGCGGTATGCTTGGGGCGCGGCACCAGCCGCAGCTTGGCCGCCAGCACGATCGCCAGCGTGCCCTCGGAGCCGACAATGATCTTGGACAAATTGAAAGAGTCGGTTGTCAGTAGTCCGTTGTCCGTGGTTCCGCGCGACTCCTGACGACTGACTACGGACAACGGACTACCGACAAATGCGTCAAGGTTATATCCGCCGACCCGCCGCAGCACCCTGGGATAGCGCCGCGCGATCTCGTCGGCGTGCTCGCGTGCGAGGCGGCGCACCGTGCGATACGCGCGGCCCTCCAGGCTGTCGAGCATCAGCTTCTCGCGCAATTCATCTTCGGACAGCGGCGCGAGGGTCGCGATACTACCATCGGAAAGCATGACCCGCAGCTCGAGCACATGATCGATCGTCTTGCCATAAACGATCGAGTACATACCCGAGGAGTTGTTGCCAATCATGCCGCCGATCGTCGCGCGGTTCGAAGGCGAGATGTCCGGGGCGAACTTCAGGTCGTGCGGCGCGAGCTGGGCGTTCAAATGATCGAGTACCATTCCCGGCTCGGCCCAGGCCCAGCCTTCCTCAGCATTCAGCTCCAGCAGCCGGTTCATATACTTGGTGAAGTCGAGCTGGATGCCGCGCCCGACCACCTGGCCGGCCAGGCTGGTGCCGCCGCCGCGCGCCAGGATCGGGGCGTGGTGATTCCGCGCCGCCCGCAGCGCCGCCGCGACATCCTGCTCATCGCGCGGAATCACCACGCCCAGCGGCTCGATCTGATAAATGCTGGCGTCGGTGGCGTAGAGCGCGCGCGACAGCGCGTCGAACTGCACGTCGCCTTTGACGCTGGCGCGGAGATCGTCGGCAAGTGATTCTCTCATGGCTATCCTTCATCGTATTCACGATGTTCCGATGTTCCATTGTCATGCTGAACGAAGTGAAGCATCTCATCGCCATTCGATGAGATGCTTCACTTCGTTCAGCATGACATCGCGCTTCATTGTGCCGTATTTCAGCGCAGCTTCCCGGTCAAACCTAGCGCGATAGCGCACTCACCCGCACCGCCGCACTCGAATCGTTCAGCATGACATCGCGCTTCATTATGATCGTAGTTTCAGCCCATTACCGGCCCAAACCCAACATGACAGCGCACTCACCCGCGCCGCGCGGCGCGAATCGCGCTGAGCGTCGTGCGCGGCGAAATTGCGTCGGGATCGATCCGCAGCTCCAGCAGTGCCGGGCGCTGTGCGGCCAGCGCGCGCTCAAAGGCCGCCGCGAAGTCGCTCGTGCGCTCGACCAACTCGCTATACGCGCCGAACGCCTCGGCATAGGCCACAAAGCTCGGGTTCGTCAGTGCGGTGCCGATTGGCCGGTCGGGGTAGTGCAGCTCCTGGTGCATGCGGATCGTGCCATACATGTTGTTGTTGATCACCAGCACCACAATATTCGCGCGATAGTGCATCGCCGTCGCCAGTTCCTGGCCATTCATCAGGAAGCAGCCATCGCCCGCGAACGCCACCACAACTCGCTCGGGATGTACGAGCTTGGCCGCGACCGCCGCCGGTATGCCATAGCCCATGGTGCCGTTGACCGGCGCCACCTGGCTGCGGTAGGTCGAGAACTGGTAGAAGCGATGGCACCATGCGGTGTAATTCCCTGCGCCATTAGTCATGATTGCGTCGTGCGACAATCGCTGGCTCAGATACACGAGCACTTCGCCCAGATCGAGGTTGCCCGGCATTGGGGACGGCTTCAGATAGGCGTCGTATTCGGCCCGCGCCACCGCCAGCCAGTTATCCCAACGCGCACTATCGACCGGCGGCATCGTCCGCATAGCGGCAGCGAATTCGCGCATGCCCGAGAGAATCGCCAGCGCCGGCTGATAGACGCGCCCAAGCTCGGCCGGATCAGGATGCACATGGATCAGCCGCTGGTGCGGGCGCGGAATGTCGAGCAGCGTGTAGTCATCGGTGTCGAGCTCGCTCATCCGATCGCCGATGGTCAGCAGCAGATCGCACGCTTTGACGCGCTGTGCCAGCGCCGGGTTCGCGCCCACCCCCAGCGCGCCGACATAATAGTCGGCATAGTTGTCAGCAATATCCTGGGCGCGGAACGCCGCGATCGTCGGCAGGCGGCTGGCTTCGGCAAAGGCCCGAATATCCGCCGCCGCGCCCGCGCTCCAATCGCCCCCGCCGACGATCATCAGCGGGCGCTCGGCCTGGCTCAGCAGCTCGCGTAGCGCTTCGAGCTGGGTTGGGCTGGGGTGCGCCTGGACGCGCTGGTAGCGTGCCGCATCGGCGACGGACGCCGCTTCGACTAGCATGTCTTCGGGCAGGGCCAGCACCACCGGCCCCGGCCGGCCCGACACCGCCAGCTGGAACGCGCGGCCGACCAGCTCGGGCAGGCGGCGCGGGTCGTCGATCTGCGCGACCCACTTGGCGATCGGACCGAACATGCGGCGATAGTCGATCTCCTGAAATGCCTCGCGCCCGGCAAACCCGCGCGCAACCTGGCCAATGAACAATATCAGCGGCGTCGAATCGTGATAGGCGGTATGCACGCCGATGCTCGCGTTGCACGCGCCTGGACCGCGCGTCACAAAGCACACCCCCGGCCGGCCGGTCAGCTTGCCATACGCCTCGGCCATAAACGCCGCGCCACCCTCTTGGCGGCAGCTGACCAACTGGATGCGCTCGGCGTCGTAGAGCGCGTCGAGTACGGCCAGGTAGCTTTCACCCGGCACGCAGAAGATTGTATCGACATCGTGGATCGCCAGTTGATCGACCAATATCTGCGCGCCGGTACGCGGCGAAGGCGCGGTCATTGGAGATCCTTTCTTCATAACAGGAGTTATGCGGTCACTCGCAAAACACGGATTTTCTTCTTCGTATCGAACGTTTTTCGTTCTGCGAACGAAAGAACGTTCGATACGATAAGCTCAACCGCAATTTACAATTTGCAATTGCGCGAGCGTGCTATGTTTCTCGCATTCGGGCTCCCGCACGCCGCTGCTCAGTCGCCTTCCAGTCGATCACATACAGCTCGGGCGGGCGCACAAGCCGCTCGGCGTCGCCCATGTAGCGGATCACCACGCCATACTCGCGCTCGACCGCCGCGATCGAGACATAGCCATTCACCACGTCGTCGAGCACGCGCTGCGGGTCGCGCGCCAACGGGTCGCCATAGCCGCCGCCGCCGGGCAAGTTCAGCTGCACCCGCGCTCCAGGCGTCAGCGCGACCAACGCCTTTGGCTGCGGGCGCGTGCCGTCGTCGAGAATCAGTTCGCCAAGCGCGCCGGGCTGCCCGCCGTCGAGGCCGGTGGCGGGAAAGCGCGTGCGGTCGAGCATCGCCGAGACCGCCCAGCTACCATCGCCGCGATAGCCGACCTCGGTCCACTGCCCCAGGCCGCCGCGATTGGCGCCCGCGCCGCCCGAGTCGGTGCGCAGCTCGCGCCGGTGCTGGATCAGCGGCGTGAGCAGTTCGAACACCTCGGCCGGCACACCTGCGACGCCGCTGGGGAAACCGGTCGTGCTCATACCGTCCTTGGTCGCGCGCGCGCCGGTGCCGCCGCATTGGAACAGGCTGAACATAAACGGCTCGCGCGACTGCGGCCACTGCCCGCGCCAGACGCTGATCCAGATCGGGTCGGCGCCGCCGGCCATCAGCCGGCCCGGCATCGCCGGCGCCAGCGCGCCAAAGATCACGCCGGGCAGAAAGTGGCCGATGATATGCCGCGACGCGACCGCGGCCGGCTCCTCGCAGTTCAGGATCGAGCCGCGCGGCGCGGTCACGCGCACCGGGCGAAACGCGCCCTCGTTGTGCGGCACCTCGGGGCAGACCGCTGCCTTCATGGCGAATGAGGCGTAGGCGTGGGTGTAGTTCAGCACCACGTTGATGCCCCAGCGGCTCTGCGGCGACGAGCCGTCGAAGTCGATCAGAATATCTGCATCTTCAACCGTCACCGCAACCTTGATACGAATCGGCTCATCGAAGCCGTCGCTCCAGGCCTCGTTCTTGTAGCGGCCGTTCGGGATCGCGCGGATGGCCTGGCGCATGGCCGCCTCCGAGCGCGTGATGATCTCGTCGGCCAGCGGGTCGATCGAGTCCAGCCCAAACTCGTCCATCAAGTGCAGCAGGTCGCGCGCGCCGACGTCGTTGCAGGCCATCTGGGCGTACAGGTCGCCGATCGTCTCGTCGGGCGTGCGCACATTCGCGCGAATGAGCTTGAGCAGCTCGTGGTTCGGCTGGCCGGCGACGAACAGCTTGGTGATTGGGATGCGCAGCCCTTCCTCGTACACCTCGCGCGCCTCGGCCGAGTAGATCCGCCCGCCAATATCGGGCGCGTGGCAGGTGTTGGCGAAATAGCCAACCACCCGTCCCGCCTGGAACACCGGCGTCAGCACCGTCATGTCGTTGATCTGCCCGGCGGTCTGCCATGGGTCGTTGGTCAGCAGCACGTCGCCCGGCGCAAGCGACTCGGCCGGGTAGGCCGCCAGAAAGTGGCGCACGCCGGTGGCCATGGCGTTGATATGGCCGGGCGTGCCAGTCAACGACTGGGCGATCATTTGACCGCGCGTGTCGAACACGCCACAAGCCAGATCCTGCGACTCGCGCACCACCGTGCTGAAGGCAGTGCGCATCAGCGCGACCTGCTGCTCGTTCACCACCGAGAGCAGCCGATTCCAGAGCACTTCGAGGATGATTGGGTCGAGTGCCATGATACAATCCTTACACTCTGTCGAGAACTAAACGATGAATGATGAAGGATGAACGATGAAGACGATCAGCTCATCGTTCATCCTTCATCATTCATCGTTATGACGAGATTCCGCTGCTCATCCACCTGGCATCTCCCGCGCGGCCCGACAATCACAGTTGACTCGCGTTCCTCGACGATCGCGGGCCCATCGAACCGCGCGCCGGGCGCAAGCGTATAGCGGTCGTACACCGGTGTGTCGTGGTAACCACCCAACTCAGAGAAGTAGGCCGCGCGCCGGCCCTTCAGCGCGGTTTGCGCATCTGCGCTCGGCCCTGCGGATGTCTGCAGGCGCAGCTCGGGCGGCGGACCGGATGCGATCACCCGCCAGTTAATGAGCTCGATCGGCACCGGCGGCCCGAGCCGGCCATATAGTTCGCGGTACACCCGTTCGAACGCGGCCGTGATCGCTGCCGTGTCATGTGGGCCGAGCTCGCCGGCTGGCAGCGGTACGCGAATCTCGTGGCCCTGGCCGACATAGCGCATATCGGCCTGGCGGCGGTGCACGATCGCGCCCACCGGCACGCCCGAATCCGCAAGCAGCGCCTGGCCCTCGGCCTGCATCTCGGCCAGCAGCGCATTGGCGCGCGCCCAGTCCAGCGCTTTGACTCGGCCAGGCGCCGAGCGCACAAAGTCGAACGCCAGCGGCGCGGCCAGGAAGCCGACTGTGCTCATCACCCCCGCGCCAAACGGCGCGATCAGCGCTGGCGCGCCCAGCGCCTCGGCTAGGCGGTAGCCGTGTACCGGCCCGGCGCCACCGAAAGCGAACACTGGGAAGCGGTGCGGATCCTTGCCGCGCTCGAGCGCATGCACGCGCGCGGCATTGGCCATGTTCTCATTCGCAACCTGGTGAATGCCCCAGGCGGCCGCCTCGACCGCTAGCCCCAGCGGGCCGGCGATCCGCTCCTCGATCGCCCGCCGTGCCGCCGCCAGTTCAAGGGCTATGCGCCCGCCTAGGAAATAGCTCGGGTCGAGGTAGCCCAGCACCAGATCGGCGTCCGTCACCGTCGGCTCAGTGCCGCCGCGGCCATAGCAGACCGGCCCCGGCTCGGCGCCGGCCGAGTGTGGGCCGACCTTCAGCAGCCCGAGCGAATCGACTCGCGCGATCGAGCCGCCGCCGGTGCCGATCTCGATCATTTCAATCACCGGCACCTTCATCGGCAAGCCCGAGCCCTTCTTGAAGCGATAGATCCGATCGACCTCGAACTCGCGCGCGAGGAGCGGCTGGCCGTGGTCGATCACACACAGTTTGGCGGTGGTGCCGCCCATGTCGAATGAGAGCAGGGCGGGGTGCCCGCTGGCCATGCCATAGGTTGCCGCCGCCAGCGCGCCGGCCGCCGGGCCGGACTCGAGCAGTCGCACCGGGAAGCGCACAGCCGTGTCGACCGTGGCGATTCCGCCGCTGGAAAGCATCACGAAGAAATTGCCCTTAAAGCCGAGCCGCGCCAGCCGGGCCTCTAGCTCGTGCAGGTAGCGCTCGACGCGCGCCTGGACATACACATTCGCGATCGTCGTTGAGGTGCGCTCGTACTCGCGAATCTCGGGCACCACCTCGGACGAGATCGAGACGCGCAATTCGGGCGCGGCGCGCAGCACCGCCGCGCGCGCCGCACGCTCGGCCTCGGGGTTGGCGAAGCTGTTTAGAAAAGCGATCGCGACCGCCTCGACGCCGTTATCGGCCAACTCGCGCGCCAGCCGCTCGACATAGGCCTCGTCGAGCTCGCGCAGCGTGGCGCCGTCCGAGAGCGTGCGCTGCGGCACATCGAAGCGCAAGTAGCGCGGAGTGAGCGGCTTCGGCAGGTCGATCATCAGATCATATAGCTCATAGCGATGCTCGCGGGCAATCTCGACCGCGTCGCGGAATCCCTGGGTCGCCAGCAGCGCGGTGCGCGCGCCCTTGCGCTCGATGATCGCATTGGTGACGAGTGTGGTGCCGTGGATGATCTGGCGCAGATCGTCGGCCGCAACCCCGGCCTGGCCCAGCGCTTCGCTTAGCACCGTTTCGATCGCCTCAGAGGGGTCGTTGGGCGTGGTCAGCGCCTTGCCGACGACAAACGCGCCGGTTGCGTCGTCCACGATGATCAGGTCGGTGAATGTGCCACCGATATCGATACCTACGCGGTGGCGTTGGGTTACACTCATTGGAATCTTTTCCTTGAAATTTGGACCACCTCGGATGAATAATCGCTGGTATCGAACGTTTTTTCGTTCTGCGAACGAAAAAACGTTCGATACCAAGAAGAAAAATCCGTGTTTGAGGCAAAGAACAGCGCTAGCTGGCAAGATCGGCGACTCGGCCGCTTCGCAAAACTAATCAAGCTTGGGGAAGCGATCGAGTGGAAAGATATCGACCGGGGCCGAGCGCTGCTGCGCCAGCAGCCCGCCGTCGACCACCAGCAGGTGGCCAGTGATATAGCTGGCGTCGTCGGAGGCCAGGAACACCGCTGGGCCAGCCATTTCGAATGCCTCGCCAACGCGGCCCAGCGGCATGACCATGCCGCGCTCGCGCAGCGTCGCCTCGTCCATCCCCTTGGTATTGATCGAGCCAGGCACCAGCGCGTTAACCCGCACGCCATACGGCCCCAGGTCGAGCGCCATCGCGCGGGTCAGCGCCTCGATGCCGCCCTTGGCCGCGTCGTAGGCGGCGTTGCCGCGATGCGCGCGCGAGGCGCCGCCGCTCGACATGTTGATGATGCAGCCCTGGCGGCGGCGCGCCATCACCTGCGCCGCGCGCAGCGAGCACAGGAACGCGCTCTTTAGATTGGCGGCCAGAATCTGATCCCACCAGCGCTCGTCGGCTTCCAGAAAATGGCGCATGGTATTGGTCAGGCTCGCGTTGTTCACCAGCACATCGATTGTTTTGAAACGCTCCAACGTTATGTCGAACAGCTGGTCGACCGCCGCCTTGTCGGCCACGTCCGCGGCCACGCCAATCGCTGATCCGCCGGCCGCGATGATCGCCTGGGCGGTGTCGTCGGCGCCGGCCGCATTGATATCGTTCACGACCACATGCGCGCCCTCGGCGCCGAAGCGCAGCCCGATCGCCCGCCCAATCCCGCCTCCCGCCCCCGTCACAATTGCCACCTTTTCACTTAATCGGCCAGCCATTGTTCTACCTACCTTCATAATTGTAAATTGCAAATTGTATATTGCAGTTGGGCGCCAATATGCAATTTGCAATTTGCAATTTACAATCGCGCCAGCGCCGGGCGGTCGAGCCGGAAGCGTGCGATGTCGTACTGAGTCGCACCACGCAGCGCTAAGTCGGACACAATCTGCCCGATCACCACGGCGAACTTGAAGCCATGGCCCGAGCAGGGCGAGGCGATCACCACCTGGGGGTATGCCGGGTGCCGGTCGATAATGAAATCCTCGTCGGGCGTCATGGTATAGCGGCAGCTGACCGCCTCGATGATCTCGCCGGTCAAGCCCGGCAGTAGCTCGGTAGCGTAGGCATGCAGCCGCCGCAGCCGATTCGTGTCGACCGCGCGATCTGGGTCGCCGGGCGCGACCTGCGGCCCGATCCGGTCGACCATCAGCTTCACGCCACTGTGGCCGAAAATTGGGAAGCCCGAGCCGAGCACGGTGGTGCCGGGGTAGCGGTGGATGAACAGGGGGAAGCGGCCCGGCATGAACTGATCCGGATCGTGCGCGGCGAAAAACGCCAGCTGCTCCTTCATCACCGTCAGTGGCGAGGTAAGGCCCAGCTGTTCGAGCAGCGGCCGCATCCACGAGCCGGCGCTCAGAATCAGCCGGTCGGCGTAGTAGCGACCCCGATCGGTATGGACCTCGACCCCATCGCCGGCGATAACGACCTGGCGGGCCGCTTCGCCTGTGTGGATCGTCGCGCCATGGCGGCGGGCCTGGTCGGCCAGCGCGGCTACGCAGCGATTGGCGGCCAGCAAGCTGTAGTCGGCCTGGTAGAAGCCGACGATGCCCTCGGGCAGGTTGAACTGCGGGTAGCGCCGCATGATCTCGTCGCGGTCGAGCGCTTCGAACGATATGCCGGCGGCCTGGTAGGTCGCCCGAATGCCGTCGAGCGCCAGGGCGTCGGGTGCGCCGAAGTCGAGCCCGCCGACCGGCACGATCAGCTGCTCATTGACCACATCCGCAAGCTCGCGCCAGAGCGTGTATGCGGCCTGTGCGAGGCGCACATAATCGAGCGCCTCATAGGCCAATCGGATGATCCGCGAAGGGCCATGCGAGCTACCGTTAGCATGCCCAATGTCGAATTGTTCGAGCAGGAGCGCGCTGTATCCATCCTTCGCAAGTTGATAGGCCGCAGCGCATCCCATTACGCCGCCGCCGACAATGATCACATCCGCAACTTGCTTCTGCATCGGCGCCTCATATGTCCACTCGCGCACCAGGCGCTCTTCGGATCGTTTCAGATGCCTGCGAATAGCGGCCGCGGCCCGCGCGGCGTTGTGAGCGCGGCAGGCATCCAGAATCTCACGGTGATCGGCATTATGAAAGCAGTGCTACATCCTGTCAAATACTGAAGTCACGCGCAAAACACGGATTTTCTTCGTATCAAACGTTTTTTCGTTCTACGAACGAAAAAACGTTTGATACGAGAGTTTTTAATCCGTGATGGTCGAGGGAAAACAACCGACGAAACTACATTGGCTCGAAACAGTGCGGATTCGCTCGCATCAAATCATCTGAGGCGCGAAAGCCCTGGAGCACCAGCGGCGTGCCCAGGCTGCCCAATGCAACGATCGGGCCGGTGAGCATGAAGGTGTAGCGACCGGTGCGTTTTGGATCGGGGAGCGAGCAGTAGCGGGCGAAGCCTTCTTTTCCAAGCTCGGTCTCGACATACTCGCGATCGGCGCCAAGCTTGAAACCCTGGCCGAAGATCTTCACCTGGAGCTGGCGCAGGATGGTCTTGTCGAAGTCGTGCAGCGTCTGGGTCACGAACATCCAGCCAACGCCGTACTTGCCGGTCATGCGGATGCTCTGGGCCAGCAGTGTGCGCGTGCGGGTGCCGTCGCTCGACTCGCCGGCATGCTCGCCGGCGAACAGGTGCGCTTCGTCGAGCAACACCAGCGCGTTCGAGGTTTGGCCGTTCTGGAACGAGCGATGGATCACCTGGCGCAGGCGCGTGAGGATCTCGTTCAGCAGGAAGTATGGCGTCTCGTCGGCGCTCTCCTGCGCGAACGACAGGACAATGACCGCGCGGTCGCTCAGCACCCGCGCGATCAGCTGCGAAAGCGGCATACGGCCGTCCTCGGTGCGGAAGCGGCGCAGCGCCTCGTCCCACAGCCGCCGCAGCCGCAACTCATCGAGGTTGTAGCGCGCAAGCACATCGGCGGCGCGCTGGCCTTCGCCAGGAGTCGTACCCGGGCGCGTGGCGTAGATCACGTCGGCGAAGCGCGCCAGGTCCTTGACCAACAGCGCCATGTCGGCGGCGCGCAGCTCGCGAATTGGCCGGCGCTTGCCCAGCCCGTCGGTGAGCTCTTGCAGCAACCCGGCCAGCCGCTCGGCCGCCTCGCGCTCTTTGTTCGCGCCCTTGAAGCCCAGGCTCTCGAAGAAACCCTCGCGCCGCAGCAGCTCGGTGAATGCCTCGCAACCTTCAAGCGCCACCTCGTCGGTAGTGATCACGCTGACGTCGCGCTTGGCGCGCAGACCGCCGAGCAGCCGCTTAATGCTGAAGTCGACTCGGTGATCGCCGGCGGCGAAGCGGTCGCGCCCGAACTCGCCCTGTGGGTCGAGCACCAGGATGCCCAGGTCGCGGTTGGCGGCGAAGCCGGCCAGCATCTGCGCGGCCATGATCGATTTGCCGCTGCGCGTCTGCCCAAAGATCCCCAGCATTACCGCCTCACCAAAGCCGCCATTCTCGGTGCTGCCGAAGTGGCGCAGCGTGAGCGGCACCGGCAGCCCGTCGCCGGGCGATTGACCGGCGTAGAAGATCCCCGGCTCGGTATGCACCAGGTCTTGCAGCGTCGCCGCGTCGGCCGGGAACACTGGCGTTCCAGAAGGTGGTGGCGTCGAGAGGGTGGTGCGGCGCAGCACGCGCCCGCCGTCGTCGAGCAGGAACACGCCCAGCGCGCCAAGCTGCGCCGAGGTCAGGTCGCTCTCGCCAGAGAGCGCCGGCAGCGCGCCCTGGTGCTTGATCACCGCGCGGATCACCGGGTCCTCGTGCCAGCGGTTGCGGGTGACGATCCCGCCAAGCTGGCACAGCGCGCGCTTGCGATACGAGCGGCCGTTGAAGCGCTCGGTGACCTCGAAGGTGACCCAGGCGTGGTCGAGCGCGCGGTCGCGCGCGGTTTCGAGAATATCGACGGTGAAGGTGGTGGTCGAGTTCGGGCTGCCAATCACGGCGATCGGGGCCGCCAGTAGAGGTGGTTCGCGAACCGCCCCTACAGCAGCCCCGATCTGGTACGCCTCCTGGCTCTCGCGGCTCGGTCGCATAACGCCCTCAACTCTCTTGCAAGCGCTCGAATCCCCCACCAAACGTTACTCAGAACAAAATTGCGAAACAGATGTTCCGATTATAGCAGCCATGTGCGTAAAGATCAAGAGGTTATGACAAGAAAGTGTAAAGAGTTATCCGCACATATGTTCTAAAAATATAAACTTTGGCTGGAATCACCGCGCCGACCTGATGACTCAGGTCGGCGCGTCGAAACTGTGCGGATAGATATGTTAGAATGTTATCGCATCCAACGCACTTACGGGCTCACGACCGCGGAGAAGATGTCGGTGTTGCCGAACGTCTCCGGGCAATCGACATTGGGTGCCGGCTTCGCGATTGGAGTACCGTCGACGAGCGACTGTCGATATGCGTCGACTGCCGGGCAGTCTGCCGCATCGCGTACATCGTTCCAGACCGCCACGCCGACGTCGTTGGTGGCAACCGCGTAGTTGTAGTCGCCGAGGAACTCGGACGTGAGGCTGTTTGCACTAGAACCACGCGCATCTCCAATTGCGCCTCGATGCAGATCTGCCCACGTGCCAATCGCGCTAAAGTTGGCATGGCGCACGACACCTTGCATGCGACGTGGGTTCGCCGTCGTGGTCTGATAGGGCTGCAAGAAGTTATCGTAGACGATGTACACATCTTGCCCGTCGGGCGAGATAGCGATGGCTGGGAAGTCCGGGCGATCGCCCGCCGGAGACGCAGATACAGGTCCCTGGAACGTATTGCCGCGATTGGTGGACCACATCACGGCCGCCTGTTCATTGGGGCCAGGCTGTTGATCAGTGGGAGTCGGCCCCTCGCACCAAGTCACGACGACCCGATCGGTTGCGCCCGCTCCTGTGGGCGCACCATTGGCAATGTCGAGGCTGGGGAAGCTGCCGTCGCGGGCGCCGGCTACACCGTCAAAGGTGAGGCCCCCAACTGGATCGAACTGCCCACAACCAACAAACAGCGTGATCGGGCGAGGTCTTTCGAAGGTTTGTCCACCGTCGAATGAGCGTGTCAGGAAGATGGCGTTCTGTCGCGTAGGAGGGTCACCACCTTCCCAGAACACGTAGACTGTGCCGCGACTGTCGGTGCGCACGCCGCAGTCCTGACGGCCAAATCCACGAATGTTATTCGTCGCCGAGGAGAGCTGCTTCTCCTTCCAGGTATCGCCACCGTCAGTCGAGCGTGCGAGCTTGATTGGCTCAGGTAGAGCGTTTGGGCTGATCTCCTGGCTGCGGAACGCGGCGAAGCAGACGTACACGTTGCCAAAGAACGGGCTTGACTCGGCGTTGTCGGCCCAGATCTGTTCGTGATCGGAGAAGAGCGCCGCGTTCTGGCGGCTCACAGTCACCGGGTCCATCCATGCGTCTTCATCGCCCGTCGCAGCTGCCTGCACGTCGTCGGTGCGCGAGACGGCGATCGCCTCGAAGCCCTTGAACGCCGCCTCGGAGCGCAGAGCACTAAAGTTGCTGGTCAAGTTGGCGTAGTACAGCCGCGACCCATTGTCCCATGAGAAGTCACCGTTATCATCTGGTCGAGGGCCGAAAGCCAGCGATGGGTCGCCGTCGGAGACCAGTCCATTCTCATAGTACTTCGGCAGGGTGCCAATCGGTCCAACCGTGGGGGTACAGGTAAAACCAGGCGCACCAACACAATGCCTGGCCGTCCATCCGGTGTAGGTCGGCTGCGTCCAGCTCTGGCCGCCGTTGAACGAGAAGTAGATACCCGAAAGGCCCACGCCTTGAGTGAATGGGCAGCTGGTCGGGTCGCCAGCATTGCATGCCTCCAAATCGATCTCATCGTTCGCCCCGGCTGCGAGCACCATTGGATTGTGCGCGTCAACCGCGAGTCCTGGCTCGTTCTGCTTGTTCTGGGGGAATGGTGTAGAAGGGCTGCCGACCGTGACCCGGGTATCACCTTGAGCGAAAGCGGGCACAACCCAGGTCAGCGCCAGCAGTACGACAAGCGCGGCTCCCAGACGTCGTATAGCATGTGACTGGTGCATACGTTGTTCCTTTCGTCTTGCCAAACGTGCTAAACGGCGCCACGGGCAAGAGGCGCAGGTGTCGTACCAGGTAGCACGTCGGCGCTCATGTTCGACTCAAAGACAAGATCGGTTGTGGGCGATCGGGGACGCGGGGCAGGGACGAATGACTGGCTGCTCATCACCTCCTTACGTATCAATCTGTTCGTCTTGCTACATGTTAAGAGATGGAAAGAGCGTTAAAAATACCTCCTTCCTAAAAAGCAGCGGGCCGGCTATAAGCCGGCCTTCGCTCAGTTGAGACGCTATCGCCTGTTTTGTCTCGCGTCTCCAACCGGAAAAGAATTGCCGCCAAGTTGGATGAGCCGCCTACGGCGTGGGATCAGCGTACGAGCCGCCAAAGATATCCGAGTTGCCGAAGGTGGCCGGGCATACCTGCTGCACATCCGGCGCAACTGCTGGATCGTCCTCGCCCTGCGCCGGGTCGTCGCCCTTAGCTTCGCCACGAGGCTCCTCGGCCTCGGCGGTCTGCTGGCCCGTGGCTAATGCCTCCTCATGCAGTTCCTGGCGGTACGCGTCGATAGCCGGGCAGTCGGCCGCGTCGCGTACGTCGTTCCAGACCGCGGCCCCGTAGGTGCGCGTCGCCGCGGCGTAGACGTAGTCGCCGAGGAACTCTGCCGCCAGGTTGTTCTGGCTGGAGCCCCGCGCATCACCCGATGCCCCACGATGGACCCCCGAGAAGGCGCCGACGCTGCCGCCTGACACGTCGGCATGCAGCACAACGCCAACCAGCGGGCGGTCGTTCGCCGGGCCTTCGGCGCTGGTCTTGAAGGGCTCGAGGAAGGCGTTGTAGACCAGCCAGACGTCGCTGCCGTTCGGCGAGATCGCGGCGGCCGAGTAGTAGCCGCGGTCGCCGGGTTGCTCGACCTGGCGCAGCGCCGCCCAGCTTGATCCACCGTTGGTCGACGACGAGAACATCACATGCTCATGGTTGAGCCCGTCGCGGCCGTCGACCCAGGTGAGCACGATCTGATTAGTCGCATCGGAGCCGCTCGGCGCGCCATTGGCGATGTCGATTGACGGCCCGGCCCCCAGATCGTCGCGCGCACCGCCGACGCCGTCCTCGACGCAGCGGCCGATCGACGGCTCGAAGGCGTTGCAGGTATCCGTCGCGGGGAAGACGTCCACCGGCCGTGTCCAGGTGGCCCCGCCGTCGAACGACTTGACCATCGTGATCTGTCCGTGGCCGGGGAACCCGACGGCGAAGTGCGCAAAGAAGAGGTAGACGACACCATCACTGTCGGTGCGAATCGTGCATCCCGAACGGCTGCCACGCTGGACATTGGTGGCCGCCTCGGTTACCTGCCGGGTCTTCCAGGTGTCACCACCATCTCGCGAGCTGGCAACCAGGATGGGAACGGGCAAAGCGTTCCCCTTCTCCTGGCTCCGATACGCGGCGCTGCAGACATACACATTGCCAAAGAACGGGCTCGACTCGGCATTATCGGCCCAGACCTGTTCCTTGTCCTCGAACAGGGCCGCGTTCTGCTTGGAGACGATCACCGGCACTTTCCAGGCGCTCTTGTCGCCCGCCGCAGCGGCCTCCACGTCGTCGGTGCGTGAGACGGCGAGCGCTTCGAAGCCTTTAAACGCCTGCTCCGACCTCTCCGCGCTGAAGTTCGACGTCAGGTTGGCATAGTAGAGACGCGAGCCATTTGCCCACGAGAAATGGCCGCTCTGATCGGGCACCGGGCCAAATGCGACCGCCGGGTCGCCGTCGGAGACCAGGCCGTTCTCATAATACCAGGGCAGCGTCCCGATCGAGCCCACCTCCGGCGTACAGCCTGCGTCCGGCCCAACAACCCCCAGGCAGCTGTTGTTGATCCCGAACCTAGCGCTGTAGCCGGTGTACGTCGGCTGCGTCCAGCTTGTGCCGTTGTCGAACGAGAAGTAGACGCCCGAGCCGCCGACGCCGTTGGTGAATGGGCAGGTATTGTCGGCCCCGGCGTTACAGGCCTCCATGTCGATATTGTCGTTTGCCCCGGCCACCAGTATGTTTGGGTGGTTGGCGTCGATGGCGATGGCCGGCTCGTTCTGTTTGTTCTGCGAAAATGGCGACGTGGGGCTTCCGATACTGACCCGAGTATCCGGGTTGAAGGCGAAGGCCGGCGCCGCCAACGCCAGCATCACCAGCGCTGCGAGCGCGATTCCAAGATTTCGCACGACATGTAATCGGTACACGGTTGCTCCTTATCTTCTCACCAAATCTGCTAAACGATGCCACGATTAAGAGACCTGGCCCTCATACCAGGTAGCGCGTAGGCGCCTTTGTTCGACTCAAAGAGAAAATCGGCTGCGGGGACGATCGAGGACGCTGGGCAGGAGCGAGTGATTGGCTGCGCATCACCTCCTTACATCATCGTAGGGGCAGAGATAGCGCTGGTTCGTTGACGATTGAACGTTCGAAATTATAACACGCTTAACATGCTTCACAGATTGCAATTTGTTCACACGACTGTAGATCTGGGATCAACTACCTTGAAATTCAAGCGACCAAGCCGCCGACAAATGCTCAGAAGGGCGCCGCCAGCCTCGGCGCTGCGAGCCAAGGCTGGTGGCGGATGACGAAATGTTCGCTGCTCAGCGGCTAGAAGTTCCCCCTCGCGGTCGCCACATCCTGCTGGTGAACCGGTGTAGGCACGAACTCGAGCCCGTACCACCAGACAACCGTCTGAACGTTATTTGTGTCTGTCCACAGCGCGTGGAAGACGTTATCGGAGCCAACCGCAATATCAGTATAGTCGCCGATGAAGCCGCCGCCGAAGTGGTAGCGCGTGTTGATCGGATGCGTGCTGACCTTCTGGCTTGTACCTGCTCCAATGTTCCCCACATAGTAGTCGAGCCGGGCATTATGGATGTAGTCGCCGAGCGTGGTGCAGTTGATCCGGCCCTCGGGTGGAGGCGGCCCGGCTGCGCAGGTCTGCCATGGCGAGACGACATCCGCGCCGTAGGCCGACATGTAGACGCGGCCCGATGGCGAGACCGCTACACCCGGCCAGAAGGTGTCGACACGACGTGGAGTGGCCGGTGCTTCCAACGTGCCGCCACTTGGCTGAGACACCGGATAGCCGATCGGCGTCTGGGTAGATGCGTCCAGATCTGGGAAGATCGGCGCGGGCGCGCTCCAGTGCGTGCCCCCGTCGGTCGACTTGCTGTACAGCGCGGCGGAGTGGCAGCCGTTGTTCGTGCGGCTGGGGCACAGGCCGCCGCTGTCGCTCATGAGCGACGACCATGCGACGTAGAGATCGCCGTTGGGGGCGGCGGCGGCGGCCGGGAAGCTGTTGTCGCGGAACACGGCGTTGGCGATTGGGATGATATCCACCAGCGGGGCAACCGCAACCGGCTTGCTCCACGTGACCCCGCCGTCGGTAGACTTGACCATATAAGTGCTGTCAAGCGATGCCAGGCGTGTCGATCCATCCCAGAAGACGTAGACGGTGCCATCGTAGCCGACCACGGGGCGTGAGCCCTGGCCATACAGCACGTTGCCGGAGATAAGCTGCGGCGTGCTAAAGGTCTTGCCGCCGTCAGTCGAATAGACGAAGGCGATCGGCGACTGGACATAGCTGCCGTTGTTCGCGTTGAAGATGTAGCGCGTCCAGCTGACATAGATTCGGTCGCGGAATGGGCTCGAGACGTGCCAATCGGCGCCGATCCACTCCTTGTCGTTGAGGATCGCCGGCGAGGTTGTCTGCCCGATGAATGTCGGCGGTCCCCAGCTCAGCTTGCCGCTACCGTCGAAAGTGCCCTTATTGACTGCCACGGTATTCGGCGCGCTGGTGCGGTTGAAGCCGAGGCCGGCGTAGTAGACGTTGCCGTGGCTGTCGAACGCCAGCGCCGGGTCGCCGCCGGCATCGTACTGGCCGCCAGTTAGGCGTGTAACGCCTGGAATGAGCGTGCCGAGGTGCGCCGGGTCGCTGGAGCTACAGCACCAGGTCGCGCCGCCGTCGTTCGAGTAGTAGGTGCCCGAGTAGCCATCCGCGAGCGCGCTGCATGGCGTCCCACTGATAGTGCAGGCCCACGTGCGTGCGACGTAGTCGTTGGCGGAGCCGACGACGCGGTTTGGGTTGTTCGGGTCGACCGCAATCGCCGTCTCATTCTGCGACGCCGCGGCAGTGTCCTGGTTGACAGTTACAGCCGGGCTCGTAATTGTGATTCCGTCGAGCGGGCTCGACAACACATAGGCTGGGGAGATCGCAGCCGGCGCGGCGGCGTCTTCTTCCTCGGCCTCCTCCTCGATAAAGGCCGAGAACCTGGTCTGAAGGCCGGCGGTGCCGTTGAGCGAGGCGACCTTGCCCGCCAAGGTATTGATGTCGTACTTAGGTGTGGATGCGGCTGCGGCAGACTGGATTCCCGCGCCTAGAATTGCCAGCAATGCGAGAATACCAACCACACCGGTTCTGAATCGTCGGTGGAAGCTATCTATTAACATCCGCGCTTCTCCTTAATTAGAGCCACATACTGGGTTGTTCGGCTCCGCTCTCCGACTACGCAATGTTGGTTGTATCAAATTCGGTCGACCACGTGCGTAGTCGCGGAGCGGAGCCGAGGCTCTCGCCTCATGCTGCGTAACATGAGGCGAAAGCCCTGACCCCCTTGATCAAATGGATTTGGTATTACCGTGTGAGCGCGCTCAGCGCATTCACCTGGCCATGGCCGTTGAACGAGTTGTAGCCCGTCCCGCCTGTGCATACCTGCGGCGCTCCATTCGACACTGAGGGGAAGAAGTCGTAGATTGAAAGATCGGATGGACAGGCCAGCGAGTCGGCGGTGTTCGTAATCTTCGCCGTCACCGCACCAGCCGAGCTGATACCCCGGCTCTTAACAAGCGCGGCGACGCCTGCCACATGCGGCGAGGCCATCGAAGTACCCTGTTGATAGCAATAGGTCGCTCCCGACGCATCAACGAGCCGCCGCGCAGGCAGGCAGGTGACAGTAAGCAGCGATGCCGGCCAAGTCGAAAGCACGCGGCCGTTGGGCGCTGCCGCCGTGAGCTGCAGAATCGAATCGCCTCCGGGCGCGATCACCTGGGTGGTACCCATGCCGTAGCTTGAGTAGAATGATTTGAGTTGCAGATTGCCGTCCGCCGCGACGCCAATCACGCCGGGGACCTCGACCGGGACGACCGCGCAGGCATTGGTGATCTCCCGCGTAACGGGCGTCGTGTCGTCCGGGCTGGTGATGTCTTGCGTCGGGTGGGCGAGATCATCCGCCTCATTGCCCTCGGCCGCCACAACTACCGTGCCCTTCGATATGGCATACCTGATCGCGCGGCGCTCGGCGGTCCAGATCGCCCGCTGCCCAGGGTCGTTCTTGCAATTGAACAACCACGGGTCGGCGAAGTAGCTATTGTTGGTCACGTCGATGTGGTGCGATCCGGCCCACATGAACGCGCAGACGACCGCCTCGGGGAAGAAGAAACCGGCGGCGTTGCCGGCCTTGATGCCCGCAATCTTGACGTTCGGCGCCACGCCGACGATGCCGATGCCGTTCGAGGCCGCTGCAATCGTGCCGGCAGTGTGCGTGCCGTGGCCGTTGTCATCGTTTGCCGCCACTTTCCCCGGCACAGGTGCTCCGCTGACGCAGTTCACACTATTGGCGTCGTCGACGTTGGCCGCCAGGTCGGGGTGGGTGTAGTCCAGGCCGGTGTCGATATCGCCGACGACGACCGATGGGCTGCCGCCGCTGATTGCGTGCGCTTCCGGCGTGTGGATCTGAACCATGTCCCACTGTAGGCCGGACAGGCTATCGCTGTCGGTCGCAGGCGCGTTCCCAGGCAGCGGCCCGGCATCGGCGGTATCCACGTCCAGCCGCGTAGCGAAGCCGGCCGTCGCCGAAGCGCCCGCGACGCGGCTGTCTTTGGCGACATTGGCGGCGAAGGTGGAGCTGTCGGATCGCGCGACCGCAACGCCGATCTGGTTGTAGGCGTAGACCAGCGTGCCGCCTGCAGCCGTGATCGCATCAGCCGCGACGGTATTCCCATTGTAGAGCACGAGGTAGGTCTGCGACGAGCCGGCGACTGCCGGCGCCGTACTGAGGTTCGCGGTGACAACCATGGCGAGCGTGAGAATGAGGGCCGCGACGAATCGAGCTACTCGGTGCATCAGTTTCTCCGTTCTGATTGCTAATATTCCCGTTGCACTATACCTGCAGGCCGACACGTACACGATTGTTATGCAGAAACGCCGCTATCAAAGCCTTGGGCATCACCCCCTTTCTATCGTGGAGAATTTCATTATCGCTCCTTTACATCACTCTGCGGCGGCCCTCGTCGTCGTTGACGAGAGCCGCCGCAGGAACGAACTACGGCCCGACAACGCTCTGAACCACTACGTCGCCCTGGCCGACCAGGACGTTCGTGTCCGTCCGCACCTGGACATTGCCAAGCAGCACGCGTCCGGCCGCCGGCGCCGCATTGGCGGTCACAGTGCCGGGCGCCGTCCACGACGCGCCAGCCGCACGCAGGGCATTGGCGTCAGTCACACTCACCGAGCCAAAGGCAACATTGGTGAACACATCAACGTAGTTGTAGGTCGTCGTGCCTGCCGGAACCGCGAACCCGTCGATCAGGACGAGCCAGTTGCCGGCGGCGGGGTTCGCGATCGTTACCGACTCCTCGGAGTCCCCGTCGGCGCTCTGCCCGGCCAGCACACACGAGCCAGTGGTGCAGTTGAACACAAACAGGTCGAGATCGGCCGCCAGATCCGACGTGCCGCCGATCGTCGCGCGCAGCGAGGTCGAGCCAGCGGTCACCACGATTGGGTATTGCTGCTGCTCGAGGTTCGCGATGCTGAAGACCCCACGCCGCGCGCTGCCAAGCGTCGTTCCGACCATGCGGCCGGTGAACGCGCCAAACAGGTTGGTTGCGGTGTACGAGCGTGCGACCGGCGTGCCGATCGTCGCCGAAGCGATGAGATCGGGGTTCGGCGCTACGCTGGCGCCCAGCACTGAGACCGTCAGCGTGAAAGGAGCGTCCGCTACATCAGAGGTGCGCCGCGCCTCGACCGTCACCTCCCATACGCCGGCCAGTGGGTTACTGGTCGTCCGGCTGAGCGGCGGGCACGTGGCGCCACCGGGCACCGGCGGGCTGTAGCAGGCCAGGCTGTTGGTCGAAGGTTCAATCGTTACACCATAGGGATGGAAGCGCAGGAACCGGACTTGCCCTGTGCCCGCGGCGGTATGGTCGTCAAGATCGACCTTCAGCGCGGGCGTGCCGGCCGGAACCTTGAAGAAGAAGCGCAGTGACTGGTTGCGCCCCACCGTGCCGGTCTTTGTGATCGTGTAGTTGTTACCGGCCGTAAAGAGCTCCGGCACGACCACAACATTCATGGTCTGGTAGTCGATTCCGGTTGTGCTCGGGTCGTCCAGGTTCAGGATCGCCGCGTGCGACCCCACGGCGGACGGGTTAATCGTGACGTCCAGCGTCTTGGGCGTGTTCAGCCCCAGCGCGATCGAACTGGCGCCTAAGCTGAAGGTGCCATCGTTGCCCACCAGGCTCAAGTTGTAGGTCTTGGTGCCGCCGCCGCTGGTGCGTACGAACGTGTACTGGCGTGTGTAGCTCTGGCCGAGCGTCACGCCCTCGCGGTCGTAGATGCCCTGGCCGACATTCGGAGTTGCCAGGAATTGGCTGATCACCGTCTTGACCGGCACCGACGAGCTGATGTCGACGGTCTTGATATTGGTCTTGAGCAGATCCCAGGCCGCGCCGACGTTAATCAGGCCATTGCCCTGCTCGAAAACCTGGTAGCGACTCGTGTCGAGCAGCCGCGCCGACGAGATCATCGCCTGGCGCAGTTGGACCGGCTGTTTCTGCACATTCGATTGCTTGGCCGCGCTGACCAGCAGCGCCGCCGCCCCAGTCGCCGCTGGCGAGGCCATCGAGGTGCCGTTGAGCATCGAGTAGCCGGGTGGCAGCGTGTAGGTGCCGGCAACCGGTCCGCCGTCCTGCCAGAGTGGCGTCGTCGAAACTGCCGCGCCGGGAGCGACGATCTGCGGCTTGAAGCCGCCATCCTCGCGCGGCCCACGTGACGTAAACGGGTGCAGGTTGTCGACGAAGCTCGAGTCCGAGCCATAGTTGCTTCGCCAGGTCGCATCGGTGACATACGCGCCAACGCCCATCACCTTGCTGGCGAGCCCTGGGTCGCCGATCGTATTGAGGCCTGGGCCGTCATTGCCCGCCGAGATGAACATCTGGACATTGTACTGCTCGATCAGCCGGTCATACAGCACCGCGCGAGTGTTGTTGCCGTCGTTGAGCGCCGGCAGGCCGCCGATCGACATATTGATTACGTCGACGTTACCCTGCTTGGCAATGAAGATCATGCCCTCGATCAGCGCATGGGACGTACAGCCGGCGATGAATAAACACACGCGCACCGATTTCAGCTTGGCGCCGGGCGCCGCGCCGCTCATTGCGCCGCCGAACAGTTGATTGCCGGCCACAATGCCCGCCACATGCGAACCATGTTGTGCCGAGACGATGCCGATATTGACCACTTTGTTCTTGCCGTCGGTCTGCACCACAAATGGCATGGCCTCGCGCACTGGCGTGGCCGGGTTGTCGGTGCCGAACGTGCCCACGTCGTAGCGTACACGGTAATCGGTCATCGCCAGATCGTCGGCGAAGTTGTGGTTCTGGTTGGCGTCAACCCAGACGTTGTTGCTGGCGGTATCCCACAGTACGGCGAAAATGCCATTGCTGCCGGCCGGGTTGCCGTCGCGGTTGACGTCGTTGCCAACCTCGCCGCCGAGCCGTGGGTCGCGTTCGTTGAACAGCCCGATTCGATACGAGCCGGCGGGAGCAGTATAGGTCACCGGCGGGGTGCCGAATGTGAAGCTGCTGCCGCTGACCTGGGCCTGCATGTTCACCCATGTCGGGTCGTTGTCGGTAAACGGGTCGGTGTAGGTCACCCAGTCGAGGATCTTGCGCTCGCCGGTGCTGGTGGTCAACAGGCTCGGATGGTCGAGGCTGATGCCCGTATCGAGGATGCCAACAGTTACGCCGCGGCCATCCCAGGTTGGGTGCGCGGCCATGAACTGCGACGCGCCCGTGTCGCCGATCGGCATGTAAGGATTGTTATTCGGCGTGCTGGCGCTGGGTGGGGTCTGCGGAGTCGGGTTGACTGCCCCAGCGGGCCGCGGATCATCCAGCGGAATGACCTCGTCCAGGTCAAGCGCCTGGACGCCGCTCAGCCCGGCGGCGGCCTCGACCTTGCCGATCGGAACGACCGCGCGAATATAGCCGACATCGTCGTCGCGGAAGCGCACGGTGCCGCCGAGGCTGGCGATACCGCTGGCGACCGTCTTGTTGGCGCCGGGTTTGGCGGCGATCAATACGGTAACGGTCGATTTACCCTGTGCGATCGCCTCAGCGAGCAGCTCGCGATCGTGCTTCGACAGCTTGCTCCCACCATTGGCGGCTTGGGCGGCGCCCGCCGACAGCGCGAACGATAGCACCACCACTACAGCTACTAGCCAACAAACGAGCCGGATGAGATGTGAACCCTGGTTGTAATCGCTAGACATTCCTTACCCTCCTTAGATCAGTCTTGTACAATCTCCGCTGCTTGCAGATCAGCAGGGCTAGAAGTGTGGGCCTTTAGTTCGATCGTCCTCCTTCATTTTCAAACCAGGGCAATAAAAATACCGGGCCAGTCGCGCAATGGCGACCAGAACCGGCAGGAAGAATCTCGGTAGCGTAAGCCATATCGGCTTCGGGGCCGGTGGTCGCAAAGCCCATATAGCAATCCCAACGACCAAGTACGTATTCAAACATCTCACCTTTGCAAGCGTCATCGCTCACTCATACCAATCAGCACCATCGCTGATGGCTCGATGATACTACCACGTCGCGAACGCGATCTCACACCTCCGAGATCAGGACAGTCGCTCACAATATCAGTAGAATTAGCGCCTGATAATTTAGAGTATTGAACCGAGGTAAAAATACAAACTTTGTAAAGATTACGATAAAATGTAAAAAATGTCATCTTACAGACAACACGAAACCATGGCTCCGTGCGCTTGATCGCACGGAACGAAAAAGGCGAATATTGAGAATACCGCGTTTGGAAAAGAGAAATCTGCAGAAACGGGTACGCGTGTGAAGCGAAGATCGAACTGCCAGGGAGGTCCTTTTCACTCGCTCGACACAGCGGGGACGGCGCGCTGAGGTGTCGGCACGCGCCAATGCAACATCGCGAGGCCGACGAGGCCGATTAGCAGAAGCGTGACAAACAGCAGATTGTATCCGGTCGCCTCGGCGAGCGAGCCGGCCAGCAGCGGGCCAAGCATCGCCACTGGCGCGAGCATGGTATTAGCCACGCCAATATAGGCAGGCCGCTCAGCCGGCGTGCTAAAGCTTAAAACCACTGTGAAGCCGGTAAGCTGATAGCCGGCCTGCGCGGCGCCGACCAAAGCGAAGATCGGGAAGAACCAGAGCGCCGTCGGCGCCAGAGCCGTCACGAGCAGAGCGAGCAGTCCAAGCGCGGTTGCCAGCTCCAACACCTGTTTGTGGCCCCAACGATCGGCAAGCGCGCCGAGGCTAATATGGCTGATCGCCTGGGCCGCCAGCAGCACGCCAGTAAACACGCCCACTTCGGCGTCGGCCAGGTGGAAGCGCTCCAGCGCGGCGGCAGTGACAAAGCTATGGCCGATCAGCCCAAGCGCAATCGCCGCGCGGCAGAACAGGTAGCGCCGGAATGCTGGGTTCCGCCGCAGCATTGGCACGATGCCGCTGAGAAACGCTCGCATTGGCTGGCGCGGTTCGACTGGCTGGGGTGGCTCGACGGTCAGGCCGAGAAAGATATACGAGAGAATCAATGCGCCAAAGCAGATCAGCGCGAGTATGCCAACGCTTTGCGGGAATGGCTGAGTGGCCAGAATTCCGCTCGCAACTGCCGCGCCCGCCACGCCCAGCACACCGCCAAGCCCAAATTGCAGCCCAAAGAAGGTGCCCCAGCGCCGCTCGGGGATCAGCCGTGAAATAAAGTCTTGCCAGGCGGTAGCGATGAAGCCGCCGCTGAAGGTTGCCACGGCATACAGTGTAAAGAAGATCGCCAACAGCAGGTCAGGCGCTAAGCCGGGCCACAGCAAGAGTACAATCCCCAGCGCTAGGAACGGCACGCGCTCGCCGATCGTCACCGTCATAATCAACGGCTTGCGCCGCGGCAGGCTCGCGACCAGCGGCGCCATGAACAGCGTTGGCAACACCCAACCCGTCTGAGTGAGCGTCGGCAGCAACCCCTGCACCCAGCGCTCGCTCGAAAGCCGCGCCACGAACAGCGGCAGCACCGTCAAGCGCGACACCATGCTCATGCCGAACACAAATGCCATGCCGTCGAGCACATTCAGCCAGAAGTTGCGGGTAGCGTTGCGTTGTAAAATGATCTCGGATTGGGTGGCTTGCACGATATTTCTCTGTATTTCTGGCACTCGCGCCCACTACGCGCATGACACTCGAAGCCTATAATACCATGCCTCTTGGATTAAGAAATCCTCATCTCAAACGTTTGCCTTTGATTGTAAAGAATGTTAAACTTCAGGAAGGAGCCAATACTTTTGATGCATATGTAGTGTCGTTCGCCGCCATGTCTGCTCCGACTCACGATTGTCGGTTGGCAGATAGTAGGACAGAACCGTTCGCCAGCGTTGCCGATCGGTCAGGATGGGCAGCGCCGCCCACACCGAAGATAAGTTGCACACTTCTATTCCGCTCAACCACGTAGCGCTCATACGCCCGCGGACACATCGATCACCCTTAGGCGCGCTCAATGATGCGGCGCGTTTCTTCCTGTTTGGATTCAATCTCCGGCCTTACCCATCTGATAGGGCCGGCTTTGTGTTCGCCGCTTTGGCCGATAAGGAGGTGCAAGCAACCCCAACGGGATTCCTGCCTCGATGATTGGACTACCGAACGAAGAAGGAGATGCAATATGTCCTCATCCTCTCTACGCCGTTTTCGTCCCGTTATCATCGCGCTGAGTGCCTTGACGCTCGCGCTCGCCAGCGTTCTGACCGTATCCGCGGCGTCGCCGTTTGCGGATCAGCACTCCTGGGTGTTCGACCACGCCAATGGAAAGAGCTACCGTGTGGCGCATAACAGCCACGTCGGCAGCTATGCCTCTACCAGCCCCACCGGCCTCAGCCCCGCCACAATCAAGAGCGTCTATAGCTTCTCGACCAGCTCCACTGCCGGCGCGGGCAAGACGATCGCGATCGTGGACGCCTACGACGACCCGACCGCCGAGAGCGATCTGGCTGTCTTCAGCAGCCAGTATGGCCTGCCGGCCTGCACCACGGCCAACGGCTGCTTCAGTAAGGTGAATCAGACCGGCGGCACCAGCTACCCGCGCAAGGACTCCGGCTGGGCACTGGAGATCTCGCTGGACGTGCAGTGGGCACATGCGATCGCGCCGGGCGCACATATCCTGCTGGTCGAGGCAAGCTCGAACTCCTTCGCAAACCTGCTGGTGGCCGAGGACTACGCCAAGACCCACGCCACGTACGTTTCGAACTCATGGGGCGGGAGCGAGTTCAGCAGCGAGAATAGTTATGACTCGCACTTCGCCCAGAGCGGCGTGAGCTTCTTCGTCTCCTCGGGCGACGCTGGGCTCCCGGCTGAGTACCCATCGGCCTCGCCCAACGTCATCTCGGTCGGCGGCACGACCCTGCACTTTAGCGGTGGAACGTTCACCAGCGAGACCGGCTGGAGCGGTAGTGGTGGCGGGTGCAGCCTGTATGAGTCGAAGAACGCCGCGCAAACCACCGGAAGTGTGAACTGCAACGGCAAACGCGCAACGCCCGACGTGTCCCTCGACGCAGATCCTGCCTCAGGCGTGTCGGTCTACGACAGCACGCGCTATCAGGGGCAGCAGGGGTGGTTCCAAGTCGGCGGAACCAGCGCCAGCTCACCGATGTGGGCCGCGCGCTCGGCAGTCGCCGGCACAACAGTGAATGCCAGCTACGTTTACGGCAATAGCATCACCTACCGCGACATCACATCTGGTAACAACGGCGCGTCATGCCTGGTCGGCTACGACCTTGTCACCGGCCGCGGCAGCTGGATCGGCGCAACTCCATAATGTGAGACAAGGAGACAAGGAGACAGAAAGCATTGCTTCTTGTTTCCTTGTCTCCTTGTCTCCCGGTCTACTTCAGGTACCGTTCGGCCACCACGTCCGGCATATCCGGCACGCGCTCCTGCTTGACAGCATAGGTGAACACGATATACTCGGCGTGCGCCCAGGCCAACGGCGTGGCCGAGCCGGTGCCGCTGCCGTCCGGGAACACCTGTTCCGGCAGCATGCCGCCCTGATTCGCCAGCGACGACATCGTCGGCAGATACCAGCTCGCCGGGTGCTCCGATCGCGTCTCGGCGACTTCGTAGATGCTGTGCTCGCCGACCAGTAGCGGCCAGGGGTTGCCATGGCCATCCGGCGCCAGGCCGAGCTGGCTTTCGCCATAGCCATCGTGCGAGTAGCGGCGGTACAGCTCGCCCTTCGGCGTTTTCACTTCCAGCTCCTGCTCCGCCACGTCCAACGTCGCCGTGATATACGGATCTTTTGGGCTGCGCAGCCCCAGCCGCACCAACTCCAGAAAGCTTGAATCCACAATGTCACGCCGGTCGTGCTCGCCGCCGTTGTTGGCGATCGTCATCATGTCGGCGCTGTTCGGGTCGCCGTTGGTGATGCGCAGGTAGTATGTGCCCTTGCCGAGCGGCCCATTGGTCGTCAGCGTCCATTGCTCGATCTTGGCGTTCCATTCGTCGGCGGTCTTCAGGTAGGCCGCCGCGCCGACGCTATCGCCAGCCTGCTTGGCCAGGTCGGCGGCGCAGACCAGCGCGGCAATCTCGGCCGCCAACGTCGCCGGCGAGTAACCGCCAGTCTCTTCCCAGCGCTCCTGCGGAGTCTTCGGCCCGGTTCTGGCAATAAAATCGGCTGCCGGCTTGACGAGGCTGGCGTAGCGATCGGTCGCTTTGAGATGCCAGGCCAGCAGAATCGGCGTCGAGGTCTGGTCGAGTTGAACGCCCTGAGTGTTTGGCGTGCCGTCGGGGAAAGCCGTTTGCGGAAAGCCGCCGTCGGGCATCTGAAGCTTGTCGTCCATGAATGCCAGCGTATCGCGTGCGGCCTGCTGGTCGCCCGCCAGTCGCAGCGCAGTGGCGATATGATAGAGATCGCGCGCCCAGACATAACGGTAGCCGCGCTTCTTCAGCGGGTCGTCGTCGGTGGTGTGCTGACCCCATGGAACCGCCAACGAGGCTACGAAGGCTCCATAGTTGGTCTTATCTTCATGAGTCTTGAGCACCGCCAGGCTCTCATCGTAAAGCGCTAGCGTAGGGTATGGATGATCGAGCTTGTCGAGATACGCGGCCCAGCCGCGCATATACGCCAGCGACACCGTCGCGAAGCCGCGCTTGAGGCTGACCGCCGCCGCGCTCCGCGCTTCCTCGCGGCCCTTGCCGAAACCTAGCGCTATGGTACTGGCGCCGCTGGTTGGCAACTCGAGCCCGATCGAAAGCCGGCCGGGCTTGTCGGTTGTGCGGTAAATCGTGTCGAGTTTGAAATCGGCGAGATCGGCCTTTATGTCGCTCCTACGCGTGTAGCCGGTGGTCGCCAGCGCCGCCGGCGGGTCGCTGGAGAGCGCCGTATATACGCCGGCCTTGGAATCCCATGCCTCGGCTACCGCGCCGGCAATAGCGCTCAGATCGTCCGCGCCGCTTTGCCCAATCCGCGGCGTGTAGTTCAGGTACAGACGATAGTCGCTCGTGCGGCCTTGTAGTGCCCGAAAACCAACCGTGAACACAATCGTATCTGCCTGTGGATCGGCGACAATCTCTTTGACGACTTCCCAGCGCCGCTGCTTGTCGGTGGAGATCACGCGGTAGGCCGGCGTGCGGCCATCGATCCGCTCGATCCGATATGTGGCATCCTCGATCTCGTCGGCCAGGAAGCTCTTGCCGTCGGTCACCAGCAGATTCAACGATTTGATATTCGCCTGCGATACATTGGGGTAGAGCCCTTCGGTGATCGCGCCATTGGTGATGCCAAACCACACCCGCGACGGGTTCGTGTCGCCGGGCGGCTGGTCGTAGGTAAAAGCGGTGCCAACGCCTTGCTTGTTGCCGGGCATCCAGACATCCAAACCCACCGGTCGCCCGGGCGCCGCGCCGTTCTGGGGTAGTGCGCTGGTTGGCTGTGCGACAGCAGTTGGCAGCGGTGTGCTGGTAGGAGGCGGCGTGACCGTCGATGGCCGGGCGGTTGGCACTTGTGCGCCGCGATCAAAAGGGCTGCATCCAGCAACGAAGATCGCCAGCACCGCTGCGCCGACCAAGCGATACGGATGATCCATGATTCCTATGATCCTAAGGATACTCGAAGAAAAAGTGAGTCAGACGTAGTGCGTAGTGCGTAAGCCCTGCCAATACGCACTACAATCGCTATCGGCTCGTTTCTTTTCGATAGTCCCTAACTGTTTTTACCTGCTGCAGCAGAGATTTTTCTTCGCTGAGTACTGGCATTTCGATAGTCACTGCCTCATGTGCATCGAGCAGCCGCGGCTCGCGGCCGGCCGATTCGTTGTGAGTCAACAGCGCCGAAAGCAGCGCCGCCTCATCGGTGCGGGCATATTGTGTTGGCTGGTTGGCCTGCCGCGTCACATAGCCGCTTGAGTGCTCCGCTGCATCGCGAGCGGCAAAAGTCAAGATGTACCCGCCGATGCGCACGATCGCGGCGCAAGCGCTGGCGCGCGCTAGCTCGATCTCGACGCCGGCAATTGTGACCATCAGATCGTCATGGTCGGTGCAACGAATACTGGCGTGATGTGGTGTGATTGTTGGATCCAACAGCACCAGATCATTGTCGGCGGCGCTGCCGATTCGCATATTCATGCCCTGCAATGGTATCGCTTCCTGGCGCCCGCTTGGATGCGTGATAAGCACATGTCCGGAATGCTTCGTCATAACCGTCCCCGCGTGTAAACGACAGGTTGTCGTACTCTCTCGCAGACGAGCTGATGCAGTGCTGAAAAGGAGTCGGATTGCGTATGCTGGAGCACGGCGATGTTCTGCTGCGAGATGCGCACATTATACGCCTATCGCGGCTTGAAACAATCAGCATTTTTACTGATATGTGGCCTCGAAGAAACGAAATCGCCGGAGATCGCCTAGTATCTATTACGTAGATAGTCTCTTATGCGGCAGGCCGGCTATGGTTCGCTGCCGATCATCAGGGGCAGATACAGCTCTCGCAGGCCGGTGCTATCCTGGATGATAATTGTCGCCGTCGTGCCGGCGTCGAGCGTGGCGTTTACTGGCGTACCGAGCGTCAGGATCACGCTTTCGTCTGGCTCCGCTAGCTGGTCGTTGCTGATCTGGACGACCACGGTACCCGAGGCGACGCCGGCTGGAATGACGAAGGCGTCGCCGAATAGCCGGTAATCCATATTCTCGTTCGCTGTGCCACTGACCGTGAACGGCACGCTGACCGTCTTATCGGTTACACCACTCAACTTAAGCTGGATCGCCAGCCTGCCGACGCTCTCGCTCACAGATACGCTGGTCGTCTGCAGCGACGCGGTTGGCGGCGTATTGCCACAGGTGTAGATGCGAATATCGTCGATGAACCAGCCGTCGCTGCCACCGTACTCGTCGGCGCCGATTCGGAAGCGGAAGCGCACGCTCTGGCCGGCGAGCGAGCTGAGGTCGGCGCGGCTTGAGTAGTAGCCTTGGCTCAGATTGCCAAAGGCCCCGCGCCCTTTCAGCGGGTTGGCGCTGCCGCTCGCGAGGGTGACATTGTAGCCATTGACGCCGCCAGGGGAAGCAAACAGCGCGCCGGCGTCGTTCCAGCTGTTTCCGCCGTTGCTGCTGTACTCGACGAGGCCGCCATCGTAATCATAAAAGCTGTCGCTCTCGAAGTCGAAGGCGTGCCGGAAGCGCAGGAATGCGTTCGTGGGCAGCTGGAAATCATGGGTCATCGCTATACTATAGTCGGCTGGCGACCACGGATCATCACCCCACAAGTTATGTTTCTCGCTGGTGGCATAGGTTGCGTCAAAATCATAGGGATTGTTGGTGGCCGGGTAATACCAGCCATTATCGCCCTGCGCCGCCGATGAGGACCAGTTGCCGCTGGCGGGGTTCTCGAGGTCGTCGAAGAAGATGTCCTGGCTGGTCTGGCCAGTCGCGCAGACGGGCGCCTCGGGCACTGGCGCAGCGGGCGGCGTCACATCCATCTGAGTCGCCTTGACCGCTTTCTGCACCTGGGTGCAATCGGTCGCCGTAATGCTGTATGCCCCGCTCGCAGCCAGCGCGCTGCAGGCCGCCGGCAGGTAAGCGTAGAGATCCTGATAGTCGCTCCCCGACGTCAGGAAGGCCACCTCGAGCGTGTAGTAGATCGCCCCGACCTTTGCTGCGCCCAACCCGCTGACCGTTTGGCCATTGAAGCTGCCGCCATCGGTCATCAGATACGCGGCCTTGTTGTTCACGCCGCTGTTGGTGTGAACCCCACCACTATCGCTGGCGTAGCCGGAGTAGTATGCGCTGCCGGTGCGGTCGGGGTCGCCGAAGGCCGGCGGAGTGCGCATGTCGCGAATCGCACCGATCGATGCGGGCAAATCTTCACCCATGAGCCAGCGCACCGTGGATGTGTCATTGCCGCGCCCATCGGTCTGGTCGATCAGCTCGCCGAAGACATCCGACAGCGACTCGTTAATCGCGCCCGACTGGTAATAGTAAAACAGGTGCGAGGTAAATTCGGTGAAGCCATGGGTCAGTTCGTGGCCGACCACGTCGTCGGCCGAGGCGAAGCTCTCGCCATAGGTCATCTGCTGGCCATCCCAGAAGGCATTCTTGTATGGACAATCACTGGCATAGGGGCAATATTTGACCAGCGAGGTCAGCGGCAGGCCCTTGCCGTCGAGGCTATCGCGCCCGAAGTTATTGAAATAGTAGTCATAGGTGATGCCAGCATAGTCGTAGGCCAGATCCACGTCGGTGTTGTTGGTCGGACCCTGCCCTTCGACACGAACGTACTTGTCCGGAGTACAGTTGTTATCCTGGTCGCCATCGGCGTCGACAGTATTGTTGTCGTTGCAGACACGGCGATCCTTGGCGTCAGCAATCTGATTGAAGTGCAGCGCAATGCCGCCGGTGTGGGCGTCGATCAACACAAGCTCGCGGATGGGCTGGGCCGCCGCGGTCACCTCCATTCGCCAAACCAATCGCGAAATTGGCAGCCCCGGCCCGCCGAGCAGCACCGGATTGAATATCCATGACTGTGGCGTCGTACTATGGAGATCCGCTGGGCTCAGGTGGTATGCCTTGGCGATCGCCAACAGCGCGTGTTGCACAGCTACATCGGCTGCGACGCTCGGCTGAACCGAGATCTGCACGTCGGGCAACGCTTCGCCGTTTGCCGACACGACCGCGCGCTGTTGATCGGTTTGGACGATCAGCTCACCGGCGACGATTGGGACGCCCTGGTACACTTGCTGGAACCGCACGAACGAGCGCCCATGCAGCGTTGCCTGCTGCATCACACGAAGTTCGCGCTCTGGATTGCGCAGGCCAAACAGCTGCCCGTAGGTGCCCAGAAATGCCCGCGAGGCCTGCTCGGGTGTCGCGGCAACCAGGCTCTTCGGCTGCTGTATAGGCCGATCGCTCGGCATGCCAATAAACCGAACTTTGCCGGTTGCGGCGTGGCGAAAGATCTGCGCGCCATCGCCCGCCGCCTTATCGAGCTTGGCAATTAATGCGCTATCATTCGGCTGCGGCGGGTCGCGAAACGACTCGGACTGCGCGCTTACCGCCAGACTGCCACTTAAGAACGCCATCAGCACGAGCAGCGATGCAAGTTTCGACGGATGCATTGGTATCCTTCTCGTTAGCCGGATCGACCGTTTGTTCCGCGTTGGTATCCTTCTCGTTAGCCGGATCGACCGTTTGTTCCACGATCGTAATTGTTCGTAAGAGTTAAAAACGAAATCCGTATTTGTTCGTATCTATATTAACGCCACTCTGCCCTGGAATGACTCGATTATTTGTAACAATCAGTTGTCTATTACATGGCGACAGCTTGGCAAAAATACGGTACACTACGAGTCGGCGAGCCGCTCCTTCATGCAAAGGTACGATATGCAGCGCCTATCTCGAATCATTGCTTTTGGCTATATCGCAATCTGTCTGGCGGTTCTCGGCGGCAGCTTCCTGCTCGGTCCGCTGGGCTACGCGCCGTTCCCACTAGTCAAAGCATCCATTCGCCCTCCGGTTGTCGTCACGATCTGGTACGGCAGCGAGAAAAAGGAATGGTTCGCAGCCGCCAAGGAGCGCTTCGAGGCCGCGCAGCCAGTGGTGAACGGCCGGCTCGTGCAGATTCAGCTGAAAAGCCTTGGCTCGCGCGAGATCGCCGAGCGAGTGCTGCAGCAGGATTGGCGCGGCGAAACGCCTCCAGTTGTCGTCAGCCCATCCAGCGCGCTGTGGCTGGATGCGCTCAAGGTACCGATCGTCAGCTCGGGCGCCGACGCGCCGCGCCCGCTCGTGCTCAGCCCGCTGGTGCTGGTTGGTTGGGAAGAGCGCGCGCACGTGCTCTGGCCGAATGGCCCAAAGAATTTCTGGAATGATCTTCAGGCGGCGCTGGCCAACGAGGGCGGCTGGAAAGCGCTGGGCGGCAGCGAGAGCTGGGGGCCGGTGAAATTCGGCCATACCTCGCCGCTAACCTCCAATAGCGGCACGCAGGCGCTGATTCTGATGGCCTATGGTTTTCTTGGCAAAAGCAGCGGGCTCACCGGCGCTGATGTCAATAACCCGGCGTTTGAACAGTGGCTGCGCCCAATCGAAGGCAGTGTCCTGAGCTTTAACGACAGCACCGGCGGATTCATGGACGATTTCGTGCGCTCAGGGCCCCCCAAATACGACTTCGGCATAGTGTACGAGAATCTTGCGCTCCAGAGCATGGCGGCAGCTCGACAACGCCAAAACCAGGAGATGCGAATCTTCTACCCGCCCGCCACCCTGCTGAGCGACCATCCGTATGCGATTGTCGACGGCGCGTGGGTCGATGCCGACCAGCGCGCGGCCGCGGCCAAATTCCGCGAGTACCTGGTTGGGCGCGAAGCTCAAACACTTGCGCTCCAGTTTGGTTTCCGCCCAACCGACCCGAATGTGTCGATTAGCACGGGCGATCAAAACAACCCATTCACAAAGTACGCGCCGAACGGCGTGCAGGCGACGATTGCCGAGCAAGTCGAAGTGCCGCCCGCCGATGTGCTGAACGCGCTCATCCAGCTTTGGCAGACCAAATTTAGGCGCTGAGAAGCTACTGTAGTGCGTAGTACGGACGCGATATATCGCGTCCGTACTACGCACCACGCACACTCTAACGCAGCACTTATGCGGTCACTTGCAAAACACGGATTTTTCTTCTTCGTATCGAACGTTTTTCGTTCTGCGAACGAAAAACGTTCGATACGAGAAATTTTATCCGTGGTGGTCGAATGTTCGCGTCCACTGGCTACATTCTGTAACAATATGTAATATTTCAGGGAGTATGTACATGGTGAAAGTCACCCCCGCTTATAGTTTTGCCGCCCGCCGCCCATTGGCGCTGCTGGTATTGCTGGTAGCCGTGGCCGCCGGGCTCGCGATTGCGCTGTGGTTGCTGCCGCTCGGGCTGCTCGCGTATGGAGCAGTGGTGTTTCTGCTGAGTCACGATGCGGAAGTGGTGGCGCTGGCCCAGCGACCAACTCGGCCACGGCTGTCGAGCCAGACCTTCCGCGGGCAGCTCGACGCGATCGAGCGGACGCAGCAGGAGATCGGGCGAAGCGTGGCGCAAGCCACCGGCGCGCTGGGCCGGCTGCTGCTACCAATCGGCGACCAGGCGCGCGAGCTCATGTCCGAGGCCTACACACTCTGCGATAAAGGCCAGATCATCGAAAACTATCTGGCGACCAGCAATCAGCGCGCGCTCCAGGATCAGATCAATGCGATTGATTTGCGCATCGCGGCGACGCAGGATCAATACACGCTTCAGCAGATGCACGAGACACGCCAGGCGCTGGTGGAGCGGCAGGAGAATGCCCGCGACCTGGAGACCTACATCGGGCGGATCAACGCGCAGCTGCAAAATATCTCGGCCAATCTCGACAATGTACTCGCCGAAACAGTGCGCCTGCGCACGGCTGACGTCGTCAGCGCCGACACGGCGACCAACCAGGTCGCCCAGCGCCTGAGCGACCTGAAAGCCGATATGGACGCATTCCAACGCGTGCTCGACACCGCGATTACACAGACGGGCGCCTAGCGCGATTGCAGATTGCATCTGGCCAATAGTATACGTGCGCACGTTTGCTACAGCTATACAGCATCTAAAATCCGGCGAACCAGAGCAGTTGTGACAAAAGTTGGTGTATACTCTTGATGTAATAGATTGCCGTGTATCCACAGGGCTGAGATCGCGGTTGGTACTACGGGGCGGCGCAGCAGAGCGCCGCGTGTATTCAATACGATCTGGATCAGATAACGCATGAGCGACACATATTCACACACCCGAACGACGCCGGCACCAAGTGTAACGGTGCTGGCGAACGATACCGAGGAGACCGGCGATCGAACAGCAAAACTTGAAGTTCGCAATTTTAGTTTCTACTACGGCACATTCCAGGCACTGCGCGATGTGACGCTCGGCATGCGCGAGTGCAGCATCACGGCGATCATTGGGCCGTCGGGCTGCGGTAAATCGACCTTGCTGCGCGCGATCAATCGCATGCACGACCAGACCCCCGGCGCGCGCGGCGAGGGCGCGATCTTGCTCGGCGACCAGAATGTCTACGACCCGACCACCGACCCGGTGCTGCTGCGAAGGCGCATTGGTATGGTCTTTCAGCGCCCGAATGCCTTTGCCAAATCGATCTTCGACAATGTGGCCTATGGCCTGCACGTTGCCGGCTGGCGCGACCGCGCCCAGATCGCCGAGCGGGTCGAGCAGGCGCTGCGGCAGGCGGCGTTGTGGGACGAAGTCAGAGATCGGCTGCCGAATTCGGCGCTGGGCTTATCGGGTGGGCAGCAACAGCGGCTGTGCATCGCCCGCGCGATCGCGCCGCGCCCGGAGGTGCTGCTGATGGACGAGCCTTGCTCGGCGCTCGACCCGATCGCCACGCTGAAGATCGAAGAGCTGATGCTGGAGCTGCGGCACGAGTACACGATCGTGATTGTGACGCACAACATGCAGCAAGCCGCGCGCGCCTCGGACGACACGGCATTTCTGCTGATGGATCCGATCACAAGGGCGGGGCAACTGATCGAGGTCGGCCCGACCAATCAGATCTTCACCCGCCCGCGCGACCAGCGCACCGAGGATTACGTCACCGGGCGCTTTGGCTAGGGGCAGGTGTGCCACACTTGCTGAATCAAACAGCGCACGGCTGGAAGCTTCCGCCGTGCGCTGTTATCTGTCGACATGAAGATTTCTAACCCAGCAGTTCGCCGAATGGACTGGCGAGTTGCTCGCCATAATGCTCAACCAGCCGGCGGCGCGTTTCCGTGCGGGCGCGCCGGTAGGCCTCGTTCGCCAAGCGGCTATCCAGCACCGCGATACGCCGTTGCGTCTCGTAGATATTGACCTCGTTGATCGCCCTTTCGAGAGCCTCACAGCCCTGCTCAAGCTCATTCTGTGGCTCGGCGGCAAATAATTGAGCAGCGCTGCCGAGCAATGTCGCAGCCTGAAGCCGCCGCAGATCAGCGAGAAGTTCAGTCGGCGAGCTGTCGGCCTCGGCGCCACCGCGCGAAAGCAGCTGAATCTCGGGCGCGCTTTCGCCGCCGTAATGGGCCGCTAACTGCCGCAGGATTCGCTTATACAAGCGACGCCCGGCGACTTCGCATTCCCAGCGCTTGGCCAGCGCCGTGCGCCACGCTGCAACAGCCTGTTCGCTGCGAACATAGCTCTGCTCAAGCTCACTATGAGTCGGGCGATGAACCGCCAAAATATCCTCAGCAAACGGAAGCTCACTGCGTAGTTGCTCTAGTGTGGCGATCAAGCGTTGTGATTCTTCAAGGGCATGAGTGGGGGCTAGGAGTGAGGTCATGACCAAGATCTCCTCATCGAAAACATGTGTTGTTATGGTTCATCATAGTCGCCGGTCGCCGATCCGTCTATAGTACTTGTGTCGCGTCCAATAGTGGGCCTTGGCGCGGCTGGCCATACATTGGGGCAATAGGACGCAGACGAATGCGACGAACACGGATCAATCTCCAATTATCCGCGGCCATCGGCGTCCAATCCGGAGAGAAATGTGAACGGTTACAGTTGGCCTGCGCCTTGACGCCGATCGCGGGGCGTGCCTATAATGAGGCGGGCACTCGCTTGCTGTACCAAAATATACTTGCCTATGCCAACCACCGTAAAAACTCAATCGGCGCCCCCACCCGTATCCGCGACGGTTCACATTTATCGTGGCCTGATGGATCGCGCGTCGACCTGGCGCCTGCGGATCGACAACCCCACGAACTGGGCGATCCTCACCTGTGGTACATCAGTCAGCTTTACACTCAGCGACGAGACTCATTCACATGCCGTTCTGCTGCTGATCATGCTCTTCACGATCATGTTTCTGATCGTCGAGGCCCGGCGCACGCGCTACTATGATCTGTGGAGCAGCTGGCTGCGCTTGCTCGAAACTGAATACTTGGCGCCAATTTTGCAAGATAACTGCGTAACCGCTAGCGATACCTGGCAGGAGTTGATCGTGCGCGATCTGGGCTACCCGCATTTCAAAGCTACACTTTGGCGCATGGCCCAGCGCCGGCTGCGCGACCATTATCTGGCGATCTACTTGTTTCTGCTGCTATCGTGGCTGCTGAAACTATTGTTACATCCGCTTGGCGCCGGTCAGTGCGTGAACGAGTCGTTCGTCTGCCACGCGACCGTCGGCCCGATTCCCGGCGGTCTGGTGATGACGATCGTCGGCTGCTTCTATCTGGCGCTGGCCACGATAACGCTATTGGGCTATCGGAACCACGACCCAAGCGTCGAGGTGCTCTCGCGCGAGCGCACGCTGCAGAAGCTGGTGTCGCCATCACAACAGCCGGTCAGCCGCCGCCTAAGGCACGCTGAAGCGCAGACATTTGGCTTCGACGATGTTGAAGGCGATGCCGCGGCGGTTGAAGATTGACGCTTTACTCATGATCAATGGCTACCTCACGCTGCTCTTAACCGGCCATGTTTCCTACGTGCGCACATCTGCGCGCGAGCCAGCCGGCGAGGATCTGCTCCACGAAACGATTGCCGACGCGATTGTTCCGACCTTGAACGCGCTGTACGACTTGCGCGATATCGGCAGGCGGCCAGCAATTGCGCTGGCATACTCCCCGGTGTTGCTCGAACAACTGGCCGATAGCGTGGTGCAAAAGCATTTTGTCGTCTGGATGGAGCGACGGCTGGCGCACCTCGCCGAGAACGTAGCACGCTGGGATGGCGAGGGCGAGGCGCATCGCAGTTACCTGGGGCGTTTCTACCAGGAATGGTGCCGCGGTATTCTCGAAAGCTTTATCAAGCGCTACAACCGCAATGTCGTCGCGGCCATGCGCGAGCTATGCGCCGAGGGGATGGCCGAACCGTTGAGCAGCGCGGCGACGCACGCATACCTCCCACTACTCCGCCGGGTCGAGTCACAGCGCGCGCAGATCGACGTCGGCGCGCTGGCGATGACGCGGCAGCTTGGCGCGCGCCCGCGCGGCCTGTGGCTGCCGGAGTGCGGCTACAGCCCTTCATTAGAAGCGCTGGTGCGGCCCAGCGGCACCCGCTATCTGATTGTCGATCCATCCAGCCTGCCCAACACAACCATTCCGCACCTACGCCCGCGCTGGATCGCCACGCGGCGCCTGGCAGTATTGGTACGCGACCCCGAGGCCGCCTACCAGATCATGGCGCCCGATCTCGGCTATGTCAGCGATCCGATCTATCGCTCGCCAAAGCGCGATCCAGAGTCCGGGCTGGCGCTCTGGAGCCAGAGCGACTCGCAATATTCGAGCAACTTGTACGATCCCTACGATGCATTCCGCCGCGCCCAAGAGCACGCGGTGCATTTCAGTAGCTGTGTCGAAGCCGAACTGGAGGCTTTTCGCGCGCGGCACGATCGCCCGGGCATCGCAGTGGTGCCGCTCGACGTCGACGTGCTGGGCCGCGGCTGGTTTGAAGGCCCAACCTGGCTGCGGGCCCTGCTTGAGACATTGCTCGAACGCTCGAACGTGGTGCTGACGCGGCCTTCGGACTACCTGAACAGCGTGCGGCCACGCTTTGGCGTGACGCTGCGTGATGGCTCGTGGAGCGTGGAACCGCCGCATCGCTCATGGAACGGCTTGGCGGCGCAGCGACTCTGGCGTGCGATTGGCGAGGTCGAGGAGCGGGTGGCCATGCTGGTGCAGCGCCATCCGCACGCCCAGGGCGACCACGAGCGCGCGCTGGCGCAAGCCGTTCGCGAGCTGCTGCTCGCCCAGTCATCCGATTGGCCGCTGCAGCTCAGCCAGGGCGCCGGCAACGATCTGCTGCAGCGACCGGTCACGCACCTGCGACGCTGCGAACGCCTGTGCATGCTGGCCGAGACACCCGAATGGACCGACGACGACATCGCGTTTCTCGACGCGGTCGAGGAAGCCGATAACCCGTTTCCGAACCTGAACTATCGCGTGTTCTCGAATAGTTGATCGCTGGCGCGGGGCAAGGTGATGCCATGGGCGGCGAATGTGGCGCTGGCGCTACTGCATTTGAGTAGCTAATGCGTTATTAGACTGCGGCAGCAGAGTGAGGTTGGCCCCAATTGCTCCATAATCTGCCCACTCAGTTTAGCAGCTTCATTGGCCGCGTGCAGGATAGTGCTGAAGTGGCCCGTCTGCTCGCGACGTCTCGGCTCGTCACGCTCACGGGCGCAGGTGGCTGTGGTAAGACGCGTTTGGCTGGGCGGGAATCTTTGGCGCCGGCACCCAAGGCGACTTCGGGCAGGCAGCGGCGTTCTTGGAGGAAAGTGTGGCGCTGAGCCAGGAATTGCACGACCGAAGTGAGCTGTCGTGGGCATTCGTCAACCTGGCGCGCGTTGCCGAGCACGATGGCGATCCCACTCGAGCGGGGCTGCTCGCTGAACAGGGTGTGTCTTTGAGCCGCGAACTGGGCGACCCCTGGTATATCGCTCAGGCGCTCGAACGTCTCGGAGAAGTGGTACGGCTTCAAGGCGATTATGGGCGAGCGGCAACACTCTACGAGGAAAGCCTGGCATTGAGCCGCGAACGTGGCGACAAGCGCAATATCGCCACCGTGCTCCACAATCTGGGTCATGTCAAGCTGCAGCAGGGTGACCTCGATCGAGCGGCAGCACACTTCGCAGACAGTCTGGCGCTGGCTCATGCACTGAACGCCGTCGAATGCTGTCGTGTGCTTACTTATCGCGCATCAACTCGGCTACGCCGGCGGTGGTCGTGTCGGGGCTTTCGGCGAGCGCGGCGATGACGCGCTGGCGATCCTCGGCGCTGCGATTCTGGCTGAGCTTGAGCTTGCCCTCCAGGCGCTCGATTACGATCTCGAAGCCAACCACGCCGCGCATCATGTTGTTCACGTAGTCGTCGGGCAAATTCATGCGCCAGGGCTGCGCGAATCCGGCCTCATGCGTATCGACCAGAGCCTTGAGCATAGCGTACAGCTCCTGGCGATCTTCGACGATCCGGGCGGTGCCGTAGGCATGGACGGCGGCGTAGTTCCATGTTGGTACACTCAGCTCGGCCGTGTACCACGACGGCGAGACATAGGCATGCGGCCCCTGGAAGATCACCAGCGCCGTTTGGCCGTCGGCCAGGTCGCGCCACTGCGGGTTGGCGCGCGCCAGATGCGCCAGCAGCGTGCCATGCGGCCCGCGCGCCTCGTCGAGCAAGAACGGCGCATGTGAGGCGAACGGCGCGCCGTCGTGCTGCGTGACCAATGTCGCAAAGCTGTGGCGGCGCATCAGCGCGTGCATTTGCGCGGTGTCGTCGGTGTGAAAGTGTTTGGGTATATACATTGGTACTTTCCATCTATTTGTACTTCGTTTTTCGCTCTGCGAGCGAAAAACGAAGTACAGAGAATCATTGCACGATTAACGGGCGCACCGCGCCCCAGATCAGCGATGCGGCGATCGCCCACATCACGCAGCCAACCGCGGCATCGAGCAGGCGCCAGGCCGCCGGGCGGCGAAACAGCGGCGTGAGCCAGGCCGCGCCATACGCCAGGCCGAAAAACCAGATCAGCGAGCCTAGCGTCGCGCCCGCGGCGAATAGCAACCGCTCGTTCGCGGGATAGCGCGCGCCGATGCTGCCGAGCAGAACCACGGTGTCAAGATACACATGCGGATTAAGTACAACCCGCCGACGCCAAGCGCGATCAGCCCGGCGTCGCACAACGTGCAGATCAGCGCGGTGATAAAGACATGCTGGCGCTTCAGGCCCTGGCGCAGCACAAACGCGTTTTGCGCGCCGATCGCGATGATCAGGCTGGCGCCCAACCCGAGCCCTTGCAGCAATGGCGTGAGCGAAACTGGTGGCATCGTCAGAATATCACGCCTCCGGATCCGCGCGCAGGGTGTAAGTGTACCAGCCGCTGCGTGTGGTCGGCAGGCTGTCGTATAGTCGCTGCGCCGTCGTGTTCGTCAGCGCGGTCTGCCAGGAAATCTTGCTAAAGCCGCGCGATTGGGCATAGTGCAAGCAGTGTAGAATCAGCGCGCGGCCGATGCCTTGCCCACGCGCCTCCGGCACGGCGAAGAGGTCATTCATCAGGCAATACTGGCCAGGTGTGACCGATCCCAACGGGAAGTAGAGTGTCGCGAAGCCGAGCGCTTGTCCGCCGTCGTCCAATGCCACGAACTGGATGCCGTGGGTCTGGTCGTCGATGAACTGAGCGAAGTGGGCGCGGTTGCGCGCCGCATCAGGCACCGCCTCGTAGAACTGTTGGTAGGCGTCGATCAGCGGCAGCACGCGCTCGAAGGTGGCATGGCTGACAGTTTCGATATGCATAAATATCCTTTTCGTAGTGCGTAGTGCGTAACGTGCGCGACGCACTATGCACTACAGAGGGATGGTTTATTTTTCTAAGTCCCTTACTCGCCATTACGCATATAGTCGCGGATGTAATCGGGAACCTCGATTCCGGCCTGGAGTCGCGGATCGGCTGTTGGCGGCCCGCTGGCCTGATACAGTGGCAATACGCCGGCCCAGACCGGCAACCCCAGATCTTCTTCGGCGTCTTTTGGCGGGCCGGATCGGATCTTCGCCGACGCGCTCTCGATCGCGACCGCGACAATGGTTGTCTGCTTCAACTCAACTGCATTCGGTTGTCGCGCATCCTCCCATCGCCCAGGAATGAGGCGTTCGGTGAACGCCGCTAGGGCTTGCAAACGATCTTGATCATCCGCTATGGTCGTTCCGCGGCCAAAGATAACGACCGAACGATAGTTGATCGAATGGCTAAAGACTGCTCTTGCTAACACTATCCCATCGATCAAGGTGATCGCGATACATACTTCGCCGCCCGACTCGACATGTTGGAGCAGGCGGCTGCCTTTAGCGCCGTGCAAAAGGATCGTGTCGCCCTGCCGCGCGTGTAATGTTGGCATAACATACGGTTGATGGTTTTGGACAAACCCCACATGACAGATCAATGCTTCGTCGATAATCGGGTAGATGATCGCCGAGTCGTATTGTCCGCGCTCGGGATGTCGTTTTACCTGGTTGCGTGTGGTTTTCGGGAATAGGTGTGACACTGGTGGCTACCCTTCTTTTTTCCCGGCGAGTGTGTATTCGGCCGGCGCAAAGAATACCAGAATCGACAGATCCTCAGTGATATCGTGAAAGCGATGCTGGTCGTTGGCTTTGACATAGACGATGCTGCCCGGCCCAACCGGGCGACTCTCGCCCGCGACCAAGATCCGCCCGCGCCCGCCCACGATATAATACACTTCATCTTCGGTGTGCGGCTGCTGCGGGTCGGTAGCACCGACCCGCAGCGCATACAGGCCGGCACTCAGCGCGGGCACCCGCAAGAATTCCAGGTATGCTTTCTGCGACTGGCGGCGCTCGGCGAGCAACTCTTCGATCTCAAAGGCGTCCATTAAGTTTCTCTTTCGTTGATGCGTTAGGCATGTGTCAATCTTAACGCAAAAGTGGTCTGGTGCAAGAACCACTTTCTAGACCTTCTATGGTACTATTTAGCGAGGAACAGAGTATATCCTATGACCACAGTAGCGCCGGCGAGCTTGATCCAGGCAATCAACCAGGAGCATGGGCTGGCATTGACGCTGGCCGCACGCTACCCCGGCGGCGAGCAGGGCGCCTATGCGCTGATCGGCCCACACGGCGCGCGGCTGGTGCTCAAGTGGAACGCCGGCCCGGCACTATTGGAGCGTTTTCGGCGCGCGGCCCACATCGCCGCGCGATTGCGCCAGTTGGGCTACCCAACCCCGCACTACGTACACTATGGCAGCGTTTATGATCTGAGTTATGCACTTCAGAGTGAGCTACCAGGCCATCCCATGGGGCGCCTCACGGCCGAATTCCTGGCGCCGCTGCTGGCGCTGAACGAGCTGCAGACCGGACAGGCCGGCGATTGCCCGCGCGAATGGCCGAGCACCGTAGTCGATAGCGTACTTCATGGCGGCGTTGGGTTCTGCCTGCTCGACACGATGCGCAGCTACTCGGCGGCGACCAATCAGCTGCTCGATACGCTTCAGGCCGTCGTCGCCACGCATGCCGCCGACATCGATACGAGGGTCGACGATATCGTCCATTTTGACTTTACACCCGCCAACATTCTGGTTGGCGATCGGCACATTACCGGCGTGATCGACTGGGAAGGCGCATGTGCCGGCGACCGGGCGTTCGATTTGGCAACGCTGTTGTTCTACAACTACGATCAACCGGAAATCTGCGCATATGCATCGAGCACGGTGTTACGCGAGATGCCCAATTTATGTGCGAGCACCCGCGTGGCCGGTAACCGCATACCAGCCATAAGCTTCCCTGCTAAGATAGCAGTCCGTAGACTATCATAAACTTGCTGATAGAGTGGAGTGCTAGAGTTGACATCCAAGTGGAGGTCGGGAAGAGTAGCTATGAGCTTCTGCATGCGCTAAACCTTATGGCGTTGGACCCGTCAATCCCAGCTGCGCGACCAGGGTTCGTACTGAATCGATCTGAAATGGCTTCTGAAGAAAGCCTGCTAGGCGCAGCTGCGTAATGCTCGCGGCAAGATGCGCTGGGATGCCGGCGCTCATCAGTACAATCGGCAACTGTGGCATCAACGGCTGGATGGCGATCGCCACATCGACACCAGTGATATCGGGCATCTGAATATCTAAGAATGCCGCAGCGAGCTCTGTGGCATGGCGCTGGGCGGCAACAATGGCGTCGGTGCCGTTGACAACGACGATGGTCGTGATGCCAAGCAGTCGCATGATGCGGGCAAGGAGCCGCCCAATGTCGCCATCGTCATCGGCGATAAGCACGAGTCGTGGTGCTCCAGGCATGGTCTCCTCGGGAGATAACGGAACATCCCAACATCAACAGAGCGATGACGCTCGGGTGATGGATGTCATGTATAGTATAGCCGATTGAGCACACACTACAAGCAGCGCCATGGCTGCCTTTTGGTGGGTTTGGTTCCATAATGATGGTGTGTAGTGGGGCCGTTTAGTCTCGGCTATGAAGTGTGCCAGAGGAGGCCACCGCGTCGAGCAGGTCATCCATCCGAAACGGCTTCACCAAGTACCGCTGGATACGATAAGTGGTCAAACGCGCGGCGGCGAGGGGGTTGGCAGTGACGACGATGACGGGAACTGGGATTCGCACGCGGCGTAGGTACTCCAGCACCGCCCAGCCATTCACTCTAGGAAGGGCCAGATCGAGAATCAGCACCGCCGGCACATCAGCATTCAGGGCAGCCATTGCAGCTGCACCATCCATCACCGCACGCACGCTATAGCCGGCCCGGCGGAGCATTCGCTCCATGAAATCGACGATGGCAGGCTCGTCCTCGACCAGCAGAATATCAACATGTGATGACATTGTTGGCATGTCTTTCACAAACACCCACTTCACTGCGGCCGGACTGACTCATGCGGCCACATCCGCGCGTGTGGTAACCCACCGACCAAGCTGTGCACCAACTGTTCGATAGCAAATGGCTTCGCGACGAATTGTGTCACGCCACATGCCAGCGCCGTCTGCTCTACAGTATCATCGGACGCGAGCAGAACGATCGGGAGCTGCGCCTGCCGGGCGCGCAGTTGCTGCGCCAGGGTGATTCCATCTAGCGCTGGGAGCAGATGATCGATAGTCACGAGCTGTGCGCCGTGGTGCGCATAGATCTGTAGCGCGGCTTGGCTCGTGGATGCCAGCGCGATCGACGCCTGGGGATAGGTCTGCGCGACAACATAGCGTAAGAGGACGCACAGGTCGGCGTCGTTCTCTACAATGATGATTGGGCACACGTCGGCCCCGATGTCGTAGTTCGGCATGTGTCGGCCCATACTGACGAATGTGCGAGAGAATGCTCCATACCTATAGAGAGCCACCAGCGGGCCAAAAAAATACCGTGCGTAGGGGGCCAAAATGGAGGAAACAGTGCCGCTGCGGAGAAGCTCTGGCTATCGACGATCGAGACGATCCATAGATCTACATGAACAAGCGCCACACCTTGACTTAGGTATGGCGCTTGTTCGCTCCATTGTTCGCGATAGCGCGACGTTCCAACGCGCGGGCAATGGCACAACTATGCTGGGGGTGGCGGTATTACGCCAAGCTGCTGCAGCATGCCCAGGTTATCGATAGTGCCCCAATGTTCGGCAACCTGCTGATTGGCAACCCGACCGATGTGCATCTCGCTCCATGTCGCCCGCTTCCCGGTGGCCGGAACGCCGTTAAACGCGCCCTGTTGTGTGCCCTGCGCCGTGAGCCGCGCCGCAGCCCGGTCGCCTTCGGCGATCAAATCCTCATACGATCGCCATCGGTCAGTTTTTCGAAAGTCCCACTAAAACTCCAACCATGGCTCCGCCCGCGTGTCAACCCTCTTCGCGAGCATAGTCGTTGAGAAACGCCTGTATCCGGCGAGCAGAAAACGTAGTGCAGCAGGCAGGCGGCGCGCCCAAGCAGCCTCATTGTGTATCGCTTGTTCCTCTTCTTCATAGCGTAGCAGCTGACCCTCGGCATAGCCTTTGGCGGCAAGCAGGTCGCGCATGCGCCGCGCCGCGCTGAGATAGCGACTAGTGTACTTATGCGGCGGCCGGTGCGACGGGCGCGTGTCGCCGCCCTCGTGTGTGCCGATGTCGAGATAAAGCTTGCCGGGCTCGAACGCGGCCTGCCGGACATACGAAAAGATCGCTTCCTGAGCGAACCAGAGCGAGGGACTCATCGCGCCGGCAAAGCCAAACACGTCGGGCCGGCTGAAGAATGCATACAGACTGATCAGCCCGCCCATCGAAGAGCCTAGCACACCGGTATGCTCGCGCGCCGGCATGGTGCGGAACTCGCGGTCGATCAGCGGCTTCAGGGTGTTGGCCATAAACGCAATGTACCAGTCGCCACGGCCGCCTTTGTGCAGCCGGCGATCCTTGAACGGGCTGTACTCGTCGATACGGCGCGTTTCCATATTCGCAATCCCGACGACGATCGCCTCCATACCCTCGTGGCTGAGCGCCTCCATCGTCTCGTCGACCTGCCATTCGCCGGCGTAGCTGAGCGACTCGTCGAACAGATTCTGGCCGTCCTGCATATAGAGCACCGGGTAGCGCCGATCGGCTTCGACCGCATACGATGGCGGAAGATACACGAAAAGCCTGCGACGGTTATGGAGCTGTGGGCTGTAAATGTTGTCGGCTACTTTAAGATCGCCGACCACCGTGTGCGTGGTGCGCTGATCGACGTAACTATACCAGGTGTGCATGGTTTCCACATCGTAATGCTCATTCCTGCATTACTATACCACGCCAGGTACCTGTTTAGGCTGACAGCTTGTTGACAAATCACTCATTCTCCTCGTACAGCTTCTCGCCACGGTGCAGGCGCTCGGCGATCTGGAAGGTCTGCCCCTCGGCGCGAACAGTCGGCGAGTGTGCGGCTAGGTAGCGCGCCGCGGCGATCAGTGCGTGCGTGGCTTCGGGGGTTCCGCGCAATAGCGCGTGCTGCGCAAAAGCCGCCTCGACGGTCTGGATGGTATGGAAGTCGCGATCCTCACGCGCCAGCGCTTGGCCAAGCGTCGCCAGCAGCCGCGCATCATCGCCGCCGGTGGCCAGGTAGCGGGCCACCAGGGTGCCGGCTTCATTGACCTGCTGCTGGCGGTCCAGCAGCGGCAGAAACTCGGCCAGGATGCGATCGGGCGCCGCGCCATTCGCCTCGGCCTTGGGCAGGCGCGCGGGCGGTGTGTTCAGAAAGCGATCGAGATACACACTCATCGCGGCATCGAGCACGCCGCGGAGCAGCGGTAGCGCGCGCTCCTCGGCAGTGGCGTCGGGCGCCATACGATCGTGCTCGGCGGCGGCGACGCGGCGGATGGCCTGGTGGATGGCGTTCGCGAATGTGAAGGTATGCAGCACGGTGTCCCAATCGCCAAACTCATTGGCGGTGTGGAAGCGGGCCATCCGCAGTGCCGCGGCGTAAGCCACCGCGCCAGCCACCTGCTCGGGCGTTGCACCATCGCGCAGCGCTGCGAGCAGCGCCTCGACATTCGCGCGCGGGTCATCGGCGAGCAGCGACTGGGCCAGCTCGGCGCGCTTGTTCCACACCCGGTTCGGCAGCGACGCGCGTGCGCGGGTGCCGGCGGCGGCTACTTCGCGCAAATGCTCGAAGCTGGCCTCTAGTATCTCGATCAGATCGATCGGGTTGCGCCAGGCGTTCGACTCCTCCATTCGCGACGCATTGGCGATGCCGGTGACCAGGCTGGAAAGCACTGGCTCGGCGTGCTGCCACCCGGCGATTTCAAGCGCCTCGAGCGCCTTGTTGGCGAAGTCGGCCGGGTGGCCGATCTGGATGTAGCGATGATCGGTGATCGCCGCGAACAGCATATCGGCCATTTCGGCAGCGGTCGCGCCAGCGCGGATGGCCGAGACCACGCAACGCTCGGCGCCCTCGTCGTCGCGCACCTCGATGAACTGGCGGAACCAGCGCTTCAGCGTTGGGAGAACCTGCCCTGAGCTTGTCGAAAGGGTCGAAGGGTCGGCCGAGGCATTCGGCAGCGGATCGATCATAAAGCGCGGCGCCATGCCGAATGAGTCCACGCTGACCGCGTTCAGGCCGTGATACAGCGCGCGCGGGCGATCGGCCGGATCGAGATGCGGCAGCATATTCATGAAGCAAGTCAGCATGGTCAGCCCCTGGCCCCAGCCATTGCGGCGCTGCTGCACACCAAAGAGCAGCGCAGTGCGGAATGGCTCGTGCGCATCGCCGCCGTGGTCCAGCAGCGCGATCGCCGCCTTGGCCTCGACCAGCCGGATGTCGCGCTCCAGACCATCTTGCAAGCGCTTGATTTGGTGAGCGCGCTCGTCGAGCCGCGGCGCGAGATCGATCCAAACGTCGTCGCCGCGCAGCTCAACTGGGTAGGCGCGCACATCATCGGCGAACTGGTCGAACGTGCCGCCGGAGGCGAGATCGAAGCGTGCATGATGCCAGTGGCAGGTGAGAATGCAGTCTTTGACGCTGCCCTGTTCGAGCGGGAAGCCCATATGCGGGCAGCGATTGTCAACCGCAAAAAAGCCGCCGTCGTGGCGCAGCAGCAGCACCGGCCGACCGCCAGCGCTGACGACCTTGCGATCGGCGGCCTCGAAGTCGGCGAGCCGCGCGGCATTGATCCAGGTACCGGTAGTCATGACACACCTCCTCGTGCGCTTCACAATCTGGCGCATCTTAAAATAGCCACATCACAGATTGCGGCCAATAGCAGTATAGCACCGCAGCGGCGCGCGAGACTGTGCCATAGGCCAGCGCGGAACCTGTCCATTTGGGCAGGCTAACGGCGTGATGTATTGCGCGCCACCGCAAAACGTACTGCGTAAAACGTAAAGCTGCAGCGAGCACGGCCTTACGCTTTACGTTTTACGTTTTACGCGCTCGGATCGACCACGATCTGCGCGTCGACCTGGCTGGTGCCGGATGGGGCCAGCGGCCATGGCGCCGCCCAGGTCGCACCGCGATCGGCGCTGGTCTGCAGGATCATCGTTGGGCTGGCACAGTTCGGGCAGCCGGGAACGCCAAGGTACTGCGGGTACAGCACATAGACGTGGCCAAACCGATCGGCGGCAATCGCCGGCTCCCACTGATCGCCCAATGTATAGCCTAATCGGGTCTGCGGAGCAAAGCCGGACGCCGGCAGAGTCGCGGCGCGCGCCGACCCGCCCACCGCCGCGACGACGTCGGCCTCAACCTGGCCGCTGACGCGCTTGCCTTTGCCCTCTTCTTCATCAAGCTCTCCGCGGCCAAGCTCAGAGAGCGACAGGACGGCCACCAGCGCGCCCAAAAAAGCGAGAAATGCCAAGAAGTAGAGCGACAAACGCGGCGAATCGACGGGTCTTTGCATAGCGACCTCCTCATCATCTTGATGTCGATCCATTGCCACAGATTTGTGATTCAAATACCACCATCATGTGTGTAATCTGCGTAATCTATGGATAGCTATGATTACACCGCCGGCTCGACCTCGCTGAGGCGCACCGGGCGATGCTCGAAGTACGATGTGCGCGCCGCCAGCGCCATCACCACCGGCATGCGGCCATCGCGCCCGGTCACCGGCACTGGCGCGCTCCCATTCACCGCGTCGACAAACTCGCTTAGCTCGGTGACAAAGCTCTCGGTGTAGCGATCCATGAAGAAGTTGAGCGGCAGATCGCGCCGCACGCTGTGCGCATCGCTGATCATTGTGTTATTCGGGTAGTTGTTGGTCGTGGCGATCGCCCCAGCGCTGCCAAAGACCTCGACACGCTGATCGTAGCCGTAGACCGCGCGGCGGCTGTTGTCGATCGTGCCGATCGCGCCATTGGCAAAGCGCAGCACCGTCAGCGCAGTATCGATGTCGCCCGCCTCGCCGATCGCCGGGTCGACCAGCACACCGCCCGAAGCATAGATCTCCTCGACCTCACCGCCAATCAAATAGCGAGCCATGTCGAAGTCGTGGATGGTCATATCGACGAAGATGCCGCCTGAGACCTTGATATAGGCGATCGGCGGCGGCGCAGGGTCGCGGCTAATAATATGCAGCAGCTCCGGCCGGCCGATCTCGCCCTGCATCACGGCTTGGCGCACGCGCCGGAAGTTCGCGTCGAAACGGCGATTGAAGCCGATCTGCAGCGTCACTCCCGCGCGCTCCACCGCCGCCAACGCCCGGTCGATGCTCGCCAGATCGAGCGCGATCGGTTTCTCGCAAAAGATCTGTTTGCCGGCCTGGGCGGCCTGCTCGATGATCTGGGCATGAGTATCGGTTGCCGTGCAGATCAGCACCGCGTCGACATCGGCATCCTCGAGCACTGCATGATAATCGGCCACCGCCTTTTGGATGCCAAAATCGTGCGCGCAGCGCTGGGCAGCCGCCTCGACCGTGTCGGCCACCACCAACACACGCGCCGTTGGGATGCGGGTGGCGAGATTAGCCGCATGCACGCGGCCGATCCGGCCCGCGCCGATCACGCCGACATTCAATATTTGTGTGGGCATAGTTGCTCCATGCGTTGAACTGAAGAACACAAAGTTCTCTTATTGATAACAGGACTTACCTAGTGGACGCGAAGATTGCACCACCACGGATTAAAAAATCTCTCGTATCGAACGTTTTTTCGTTCTCCGAACAAAAAAACGTTCGATACGAAGAACAAAAATCTGTGTTTAAGGTTATTACAACCCCAACGAGGCGAGATACTCGCGGTTACGCTGGGCGCTCGCGCGCGGCTCGCCCATGCCGGGCAGAATATCTTGCTCGACCACGATCCAGCCAGCGTAGCGGTGATCGCGCAGCCATGCGGCAACCGCCGCAAAATCGACATTGCCGCGCCCAAGCTCGCAAAAAACGCCGTGCCGCACCGCGTCGAAGTAGCCCCAGCCACCTTCGCGCGCCCGCGATGCGACGCGTGGCTCGCAATCCTTGAAGTGCATATGACCAATGCGATCACCGAAACGATTCAATCCTTCCAGTACCACGGCAGGATCGTTGCTGCCCGAGCCGTACAGGTAGTGCCCGGTGTCGAACACCAGGCCGATCAGCTCAGGGTCTGTCAGTTCAAGGAAGCGCGCGATCTCGGCGGGCGTCTCGACATATCCCGCGCAATGATGGTGAAATACCGTGGCCAGGCCGGTCTCGGCGCGCACCGCGCGGGCGACGCGCTCGGCCCCACGCGCGAAGCTTGCCCATTCACCGGCGCTCAGCCCCATATCGGGCGTCACGCGGCCGGCAAACTGGGCGCGCGCCACGTCGGAGCCATTGTCGTCGGCCAGCACAAGCAGCGGCCGGGTGCCGTCGGCGTTGGTCACGCGCGCCAGCAGCCGAGCCACCCGCAGTGCGGCATCCACGCCGGCGGCATGGCGCTCTTCAAACTTTAACGCCACCGGCACGAACGCGCCGAGCATCGCCAGATCGCGCTGGTCCATCTCGCGCTGCAGTGCGACCGGGTCGGTCGGCATATACTCCCAATCGCCCAGTTCGGTGCCGGTGTAGCCGGTCGCGCGCAGTTCGTCGAGCATTTGCTGATAGGGGATGCGTCCGCCCTGCATGCCCTCAAACTCCAGCGTGCCCCATGAGCAGGGTGCATTTGCGATGCGTATATCGTTCATATCATTGGCCTTTTCTCTAGAACAAAGAACAAAGAGCAGAGAACAAAACGCTCACGAATCCTTGTTCTTTGTTCTTTGTCCTTTGTTCTTAAAACTTCCGTGACCACTCCTTGGGCCAGCGCTCGACCACCACCTTGGTCTCGGTGTAGAACTCGACCCCTTGGCGGCCCTGCGCGTGCAGATCGCCGAAGAAGCTCTCCTTCCAGCCTGAAAACGGGAAGAACGCCATCGGCGCGGCCACGCCAACATTGATGCCGATGTTGCCGGCGCGCGCCTCGTAGCGGAACTTGCGCGCGGCCGCGCCGCTGTTCGTGAACAGGCAGGCCATGTTGCCGTAGGTGCCGCTGTTGACGAGCTCGATCGCGTCGTCGATTGTACTCGCATGCATCAGGCTCAGCACCGGGCCAAAAATCTCGGTTCTGGCAATCTCGCTGCGCGGGTCGACATTGTCGAGGATGGTGGGCCGCACAAAAAAGCCCTGCTCGTACCCAGGGATCGTCGTGCCGCGGCCATCGACCAGCACGTCGGCGCCCTCGCTCATACCCTGGCCGATCAGCGTCTCGATCCGCTGCTTGCTATCGGCGGTGATCACCGGCCCCATCTCGGTGCTGGCATCGAGCCCATAGCCGACTTTGCGCGACGTCGCGGCGTCGGCGATGCTTTCGCGGAACATCTCGCGCGCCTCGCCCACGGTGATCGCGATCGACGAGGCTAGACAGCGCTGACCCGCGCAGCCAAACGACGAGTCGGCCACGATCTTGGTCGTCATCTCCATGTCGGCGTCGGGCAAGATGATCACCGGATTCTTGGCGCCGCCCTGGCACTGCGCGCGCTTGCCGTTGGCGGTGGCGCGGCTGTACACATACCTGGCCACATTGGTCGAGCCGACAAACGACACCGCGCGAATAAGCGGGTGGTCGAGGATGGCGTCGACGGTCTCCTTCGCGCCGTTGACCACCTGGAACACGCCCTTTGGAAAGCCGGCGCGGTCGATCAGCTCGGCCAGTTTCGCGCTGGTGAGGGGCACTTTCTCGGATGGCTTGAGGATGAAACAGTTGCCGCATGCCACAGCATAGGGCAGGAACCACAGCGGAATCATGCCCGGGAAGTTGAATGGCGTGATCGCCGCGACCACCCCAATCGGCTGGCGCAGCATATGCTCGTCGATGCCGCTGGCGATATCCTCGTTGTTGTAGCCCTGCATCAGCATGGGGATACCGCAGGCCACCTCGACATTCTCGATCCCGCGGCGCATTTCGGCCTCGGCCTCGGCCAGCGTCTTGCCACACTCCTGCGTGATCGTGCGGGCGATGTCTTTGTAGCTCTCTTCCAGCAGGTTCTTCAGCTTGAATAGGTATTGGATGCGCTCAAGTGCCGGCGTGCGCCGCCAGCCGTCCCAGGCCGCCTGAGCTACCTGCGCCGCTATATCGACCTCGTCGCGCGGGGTCACCGGCACATGCACCAGCGTCTCGGCGGTGGCCGGGTTGCGCACGTCGAGGTACTTGTTGGCATGCGAGTGCTGGAAAGCGCCGTTGATATAGTTTGCTAATTGTTCAACTGCCATAAGGTCCTCCTATCATTCTCTACATAGGCTAAAGCGGGACCGGCACCGCCGTGCCGACGGCCATACTCTGTACGACGGCCTCGGTAAACGCCATGTACTTCACGCCGGTCTCAAATGAGGTCAGCCGGATTTCTTCCTGGCCGCGGATCGCGCCGATGAACTCGGCTTCGACACGCCATCTGCCGCGTTCGTGATCGGGAATGGCGATTGCACCAAGCCCGGAATCGTTCAGTTGTGCGCCCTGCAACTCGTCATTGGTAAAGCGCAGCGTCCCAGTGCTACCGAACAAGGTGACTTCGGCTGGCCTGGCATGTCCCGTGACGGCGGAGAACTGCAAATGCGCCTGCGCCCCGCAAGCTAAATCGGCAATCACATCTAAATGTTCGGGGACGCGCACCGCGCGCAAGCGCCCGTATTGGTCGCGCCGCTGCTTCACAAAGACTCGGCCCATTGCCATGACATGGGTGGCCTCGCCGACCCAGCGCATGAGACATTCGTACCAGATACCCAGGCTCAGCACGTTGTACCCGCTCAGGTCGGCATCTTGCCGCCAATGAATCGGGCTGTCGCGGTCGAGAAAGCGATTGCCATCGCGCACGTTGACTGCAAGTACGTCGCCAAGATACTGCTCTGCGATCAGGCGTTGAATCGTCGCATCTACTCCCAACGTATGTGGTGCCGGCACGACTTGTGCGACCAGTTGCGACCGTGCGCGCGCGGCATCACGCATCGCGATCGCCTCTTGTAGGTTCATCGCCATGCGGGCTTCGCACAGCACATGCTTGCCGGCGGTCAGCGCGGCAATTGTCGCTCGGCAGTGCAGGTATGGCCAGGTGCCAATCACTATCGCATCGGTATCGGGTGCCGCAACCAGTTCTTGCCAATCGTCATAAATCGTCGGGATCCCGAATCGCTCGGCCACGCGCGCCGACGAATCGTGACTCCGATTGCAGACACTGACAATCGCCACGCCGGGAATCGCCTGAAGGTTGGGAATATGCATGGTGACGGTGTTTGTGCCTGCGCCGACAACACCCATACGAATCGTTTGCATAGGCAGTGCTCCTTCTCAGATCTCCTCTACCTTCACCGGCCGACCTTCCTTCAAACTCCTGGTCGCCGCCAAGGCCACCCGCAGGCTTTCGAGCGCGTCGCGCACGCCCGGCTCGGGCAGTTCGCCTGCGCGCAGGCAGGCGAAGAAGTAGGCCAGTTCGGCGCGATACGCCGCCTCGAAGCGATCCGGGAAGCTCTCGTAGTGCGTACCGGCATAGCCGAGGTCGCGCGAGGTCAGCAGCGGCGTCTTTTGCGGCGCCTCGACCACCAGCTTGGCCCGGCTGCCGGCCACTTCCGTGCGGATGTCGTAGCCCCAGGTGGTACGGCGCGACGCTTCGAGCACGCCGAGCGCGCCATTCGCAAAACGCAGCATCGCTACGGCGGTATCGACATCGCCCACCTCGGCGTAACCGGGGTCGATCAGCGCGCCGCCCCAGGCGCTGACCTCTGCGACATCGCCAACCAGGAAGCGCGCTAGGTCGAAATCGTGTACGCTCATATCGACAAAAATGCCGCCGCTGGTCTTGATAAACGCTAGCGCCGGCGGGGTAAAGTCGCAGCTGATCGCGCGGAAGCGCTCGACCCGGCCGACATCGCCCGCATCGATCGCGCGCTTCGCGGCGGCGTAGCCAGGGTCGAACCGCCGCATGAAGCCGATCATCACTGGAATGTTCGATCGTTCCACAGTGCGCAGCACGCGCTGAGTGTCCGCCAGCGTGAGCCCTACCGGTTTCTCGCACCACACCGGCTTACCCGCGCGCACGCACTGCTCAATCAGTTCGGCGTGCGTGCCGGTCGGCGTCGCGATTAGCACCGCATCGACATCGCTCGCGCCAATCGCGGCGCCAATGTCGTCGGTCGCGCGTTCGGCGCGCACGAGCGCCGCGCCGTTTTCAGCCTTCGCCAGCCCAGTATCGGCCACGACGCGCACATGCACGCCCGGCACGCCAGCCAAATTGCGCAGATGGGTCAGGCCCATACGGCCCGCACCGAGAAATGCGACGTTGAAAACGTTCATGACACCATTGATCTCGTCAAGTTCTAGTGCAATTGAAGATTGCAGATTGCAGATTGTGCCTAGCACATATCAACGGGATCTGCATATATTGGAATCCCAAAGGGCTGCTTGATTATGCATCAGAGATGAGAGATTGGAGCTTGGGATGCTTAATCAATCGCTTATCTCCAATCTCTCAACTCCACAACGGCCTATTTGTACTTATCCGCGTTGTCCTTGGTGACGAGTTCGGTACCAGTGTCGATCACCGGGTCGAGCGTCTCGCCCTGGATCAGCTTGAGCGCGCTCTCCACTCCCAGCTTGCCCATGTTCGACGGCGCCTGCGCCACGCTCGCATTCATATCCCCCGCCAGAATAGCCGCCGCTGCATCTGGGTTCGCGTCGAACCCGACCACCAGAATCTTGCCGGTCAGCCCGGCGTTCTTAATCGCTTCCACCGCGCCAAGCGCCATGTTGTCGTTGCTGCCGAACACACCCTTCAGATCCGGGTTCTTGGTCAGGATGTCCTCCATCGCCGCCTGACCCTTGGCTTTGTCCCACTCCGCCGGCGTCTCGGCCACGATGTTCAGCCCACAACCCGAGAGCCCAGCCTTCGCGCCGTCCGCTCGCGCTTTGCCGGTGCTCTGCGTGATGATGCCTTGCAGGATCGCCACCTTGTCGCCCGACTTGAGGTTCTTGCACATGTAGTCGCCGGCCAGCTTCGCGCCGGCCTCGTTGTTCGTGCCGATGAACGTCACGCCAGCGTTCTGCCCCTTGGTGTCGATAAACACCACCTTCACGCCGGCGTCAATCGCCTTCTGTAGCACTGGCTCGAGCGCGGCCGGGTCGGTCGGCGCGATCGCGATCCCGTCCACGCCCTTGGTAATCGCATCCTCAATCTGGGCGATTTGTGAAGGCACATCACTCTCGGCCGGGGGCGAGAGCACCGTGAGCTGCACGCCCAGTGTCTTGCCGGCATCCTCGGCACCTTTCTGCACCGCCGCCCAGAACGGATTACCGCCGCCGGGTCCCTTCATATTCACCAGAATCTTGATGTCCTTCGGTTCCTTCTTGCCACCCGCGGCGGCCTGGGCCGCAGTCGGCGCGGCAGCCGCAGTTGGCGCGACGGCCTGGGCCGCAGTCGGCGCGGCAGCCGCAGTTGGCGCGGCCGCGGCCGGCGCGCTGGTTGGCGCAGCCGACGGCACCGACGTGCCGCAGGCCGCCAGCGCCATCACGACGATAACGAGCAAACCGACGAATTTGAGTGATTTCATCCTACCTCCTGATATAATTCATTCGTAAAGCTTCTGCGTTAGGCTTCCGACAGATTCGGCCTGCGCTGTGTTCTACATCACCTCCTTGTGATCCAACTTTCGCTATCTCCTGTTCGTAGGATTTAGGCAGTCGCGCCCCGCGCACTGGTTTAGCCTGCGGCAGAAAGGTACTTTATTATCTTCTCGTTTTGCTTTTGGCGCTCTGCGAGCGCCAAAAGCAAAACGAGCATTCGACAAGTGCCTTGCTGCCGCAGGTGATAAGCAACTATGCATTCGACGACCCGGCGCGGCGACGCAGCACGTCGAGATACACGACCGTGATAATCACCACGCCGATCAGCACCTGCTGCCAGAACACCGGCACACTGCGTAGGTTCAGAATATTGCGCATGAGTCCAATCACCAGCGCGCCGGCGAATACGCCAAGAACCGAGCCGCGCCCGCCGAAGAAGCTGGCGCCGCCGATGATCACCGCCGAGATCGCGTCGAGTTCCTGGCCAAGGCCGGCGTTCGGGAAGCCAGAGTTGGTGCGCCCGGCCAGCATCAGGCCCGAGAAGCCGGCCAGCAGACCGCATAGGCCATACACCAGCACCAGCGTGCGATCGACATTGATACCACTCACGCGCGCGGCCTGCGGATTGCCGCCGATCGCATAGATATGCCGCCCGGTGCGTGTATACTGCAAGAATAGATATGCCAGCAAATAGGTTATCAGAATCACCGGCAGGCTCACGGGAATAGCGAAGCCCTCGAACACGTTAATATCGCCGGCGCCCATCCAACGCACCGGGTCGGGCAAGCCGCTGATCGGCACGCCGCCGGAGATCAAATTGGTCAGGCCGCGCGCGATATTGAGCATACCCAGCGTCATAATGAATGGGTGCGGCAGCTTGAGTTTGGTCAGACCCCAGCCATTCACCAGGCCGACCAACAGGCCAACGACAAACGGCGCCGCAATCACAACCGGCCACGGATAACCCATCTTGACGAGCACAGCTGTGGTCATCATCGCCAGCGCCAGCGTCGAGCCGACCGATAGATCGATCCCGGCTGTGACGATCACAATGAACTCGCCGAGCGCGAGCAGTGCATTGAAGGCGATCTGCCGGAAAATATTGCTGATATTGCGCCACGACAAAAAGATGGTCGGTTCGAGCACAAACGACACTGCTACCATCGCCAGCACGATCAGCAGCACGCCATAGCGGTCGATGAACGGAATCAGCCTGACCGACAAGCTTTCTTCGCGTGTGGGTTCCGCAATCTCGGTGGTTGGGGTCGCCATTGATCAGCCTCCATCCTTGGTCACGCATCGCGCGGCGTTCTCATCCACGAATGACACGAATGGCCGCGAATTGGAAACGTTATTATTGGCGAAGATTGGCGCAATTCGTGGATCAGTTCAAGTCCATCCCGTGCGGACTGTCGGCCTTGCTCTTGTTGCCCATGATCCAGCCAATCACCTCGTTGCGATCGGTGTCGCTCAGCGGCGCCTCGGCCAGGTTGCGCCCGTGGAACAGCGCCATCACCCGATCGCAGACATAGAAGATGTCGTCCATGCGATGGCTAATGAAGATCACGCTGATGCCATGGGTCTTGAGATCCTTCACCAAGTCGAGCACCTTGCGCACCTCTTTGATCGCCAGCGCGGCGGTCGGCTCGTCCATGATCACCACCTTCGCGTCGAACGCGGTCGCGCGCGCGATCGCCACGGCCTGGCGCTGGCCGCCGGACAGCTCTTCGACGCGCTGGCCAACGCTTTTGACATGAATTCTGAGATTATCAAGATGCTCCTGCGCATGCTGGGCGTTGGCCTTGTGGTTCACCATTGGAATGAGGCCAAACAGCTTGCGGGTCTGCTCGCGTCCAAGGAAGATATTTTCGTCGATGCGCATGTTGCCGGCCAACGCAAGATCCTGGTACACCATCTCGATGCCGCGGTCGCGCGCATCGCGCGGGCTGTGAAATTGCACTGACTGACCCCGCACCAGCAGTTCGCCTTTGCTCGGCAAGTGCAGCCCCGACAGCACTTTCATCAGCGTGCTCTTCCCCGCGCCATTGTCGCCGACTACGCCGAGCACTTCGCCCGGCATCACCTTGAGGCTGACATCTTCAAGCGCAGTCACAGCGCCAAAATACTTGCAGATGCCGCGCGCCTCGATCATTGGTGTTGCTTCGCTCATGGCCGCTCCTAATGAGATTTGACAATCAAACGGGGTATTCGTAGTGGCGCCTTCAGGCGGTCCTGACGCCAAAAACTCGCCTAAAGGCGCCACTACGCCATTACCGACTTTGATCGTCAAATTTCATGAGATTGTAAATTGTAAATTGTAAATTATTCACTGCTATAATTTGCAATTTGCAATTTGCAATTTGCAATTAGAACGATCGTTCCTTGCTGCGCATCTCTTCCCACTCCTCGCGCGCCGCCTCGACGGTGTGCATCTCGCTGATCTCGGCCACCGGCACATCCCACCAGCTTTCATAGCCCGGCACGCCGACATAGCGGTCGCTGCGAATATAGATCACGGTGGTGCGGTCGGTGGTCTTGGCCTGGGCCAGCGCGGCGGCGAAATCCGCAAAGGTCGTGCATTCGATCACGTGCGCGCCCAGGCTGCGCGCGTTCGCGGCCAGGTCGACCGGCAGCGTCTGCACCGCGGCGCCAGCGGCATCGCTCGGCAGCACGTTATCCTGCGGGTAAGCATAGCGCGTCCCGAAGCCCTGCTGCCCCAGCGACCGGCTCAGCGCGCCGATGCTCTTGAAGCCGTCGTTGTCGAGCAGCACGATGATCAGCTTCAGTCCTTCCTGCACCGAGGTGACGATCTCGCTCGACAGCATGAGGTAGCTGCCGTCGCCGACCATCACATACACCTCGCGCGCCGGATCGGCCAGCTTCACGCCCAAGCCGCCGGCGATCTCGTAGCCCATGCACGAGTAACCATACTCAAGGTGATACTGCTTGGGGTGGCGCGTGCGCCAAAGCTTATGTAAGTCGCCCGGCAGACTACCGGCGGCGCAGACCATGACGCCCGCGGGATCGCCCAGTTCGTTCACCGCGCCGATCAGCTCGCCTTGGCTTGGCAGCGGTGTGTTGCGGATCGCATACAGCCGCTCGACCTCGGCATCCCACTCGGCGTGCAGACGCTCGGCCGCCGCACGATACTCCGAGGCAATCTGGTAGCCCGCCAGCAGCTTGGCTAACTCTTCCAACGTCGCGCGCGCATCGCCGATCAAGGCCAGCGCGCTATGCTTGGCGGCGTCGAAACTCGCCACATTGATATTGATGAAGCGCACGTCGGGATGTTGAAATGCCGTCTTCGACGCGGTGGTAAAATCGCTATAGCGCGTGCCAATGCCAATCACCAGGTCGGCGTCTTTGGCTAGGCGGTTGGCCGCCAGCGTGCCGGTCGCGCCGATCGCGCCCATGCTCAGCGGGTGGTCGTAGCGCAGGCTGCCCTTGCCGGCCATCGTCTCGCCAACCGGGATGCCGGTCGCCTCAGCAAACTGCCGCAACGCCTCGGTCGCCTCCGCATAGATCACCCCGCCACCCGCGACGATCAGCGGGCGCCGGCTGGCGCGAATCTGCTGCGCGGCGGCTTCCAGCGTGCCGCGGTCGGGTCGGTTGCGCGGGACGTGCCAGACTCGCCGGCGAAACAGCTCGGTCGGGTAGCGATACGCCTCGGTCTGAACATCTTGTGGCAACGCCAGTGTCACCGCACCGGTCTCGGCCGGGTCGGTCAGCACGCGCATGGCCTCGGGCAGCGCGGTGAGGAGTTGGTCGGAGCGATTGATCCGGTCCCAGTAGCGGCTGACCGGCTTGAAGCAGTCGTTCGCCGAGATATCCTGGCTGGCCGGCCACTCGACCTGCTGCAGCACCGGGGCAACATTGCGGCGCGCGAAGATATCGCCGGGCAGCAGCAGCACCGGCAGGCGATTGACGGTCGCTACTGCCGCGCCGGTGACCATATTCGTCGCACCTGGGCCAATCGAGGTGGTGCAGGCCAGCGCCCGCAGGCGGTTCTGGTGCTTGGCGAAGGCGGCTGCGGTATGCACCATCGCCTGCTCGTTGCGGCACTGATAATAGCGGAAATCGGGGTATTGCTGCAGCGCCTGGCCGATGCCCGAGACATTGCCATGCCCGAAGATCCCGAAGCACCCGGCGAAAAAAGGCCGCTCAACGCCATCGCGTTCGACGTACTGGTTTTTGAGAAAGGAGATTAGCGCCTGCGCCATCGTCAGACGAATCGTTGTCTGCTCACTCATTTATGACTCCTTTTTCAACGCAAAGACGCCGGGTACCCTCTGGGTGATGCGAAGATACAAAGAAATTAATATTGCGCCTTCCATTCTTTGCGTCTTTGCGTTAGAATCCTCCGCGTTGATCTACAAACGCCATCACCTCATCATACGTAGGCATGAAATTCGCACAGCCATGCTTGGTCACCACAATCGCGCCGCAGGCGTTGCCCAGCCGGGCCGATTTATACCAGCCCCAATCGTTCACACAGCCGTACAGAAACCCTGATGCGAATGCGTCGCCGGCGCCCAGAATGTTGGCGATCTCCACCGGGAAGCCCGGCGCGTCGATCTGCGCGCCGTCGGCCAGGTACACCCGCGCGCCGTGCGAGCCGCGCTTGCGTACCAGCGCCTGTGGGCCGGCGGCCAGGATCCTCGCGATCGCAGAGTCGGCGTCGCCGCCAACCCGCGCATCCGAAACCTGCGAGTGAGTCAGGCGCACATCGGCCGGGTCGCTGAGCATCGCGGCGTTGATCTCGTCTTCGGTGCCAATCACAATATCGATCACCCGCAGCGCCGAGCGGATCGCCACGCCGAACGCGCGCGGGTCGTGCCATTGATCGGGCCGAAAATCGATGTCGAGCACCACTGTCGCGCCGGCATGGCGGGCCAACTCGGCCGCGAACAGCGTCGCGCTGCGGCTCGGCTCTTTGCTCAGGTTCGTGCCGGCGAACTGGAATACACGCGCATCGGCGATCGGCGCGGCCAGCACGTCGTCGATCGTTAGCTGGATATCGGCGCAGTTATCGCGGTAGAACACCAGCGGGAAGGTATCCGGCGGCTCGATCCCTAATACCACCGCGCTGGTGCGATGGCCGGGCTTGCGCGGAATAAAGCTGGTCTCCACGCCTTCGTCGCCCAAAAAGTGCAGGATGAAATCGCCAACCGGGTCGACCCCGACCGCAGTGAGCAGTGCGCTATTGAGCCCCAGCCGGTGCGTGCCGACGCTGATGTTCGTGGGCGAGCCGCCAACATACGCGGCAAAGCTGGTGATATCGACAAACGGCGCACCAACATCATTGCTATACAGGTCGATCGACGAGCGGCCCATGTGGAGGGTATCATACTTCTTTGTCATTCTACACTCTCACCTTCGAGAATTCAGGAGTCAGGAGTCAGAATTCAGGAGATACTATGTTCTCACTGCACCTCAATGGACGTACAATGTTATTCTGGCTACTGACTCCTGACTCCTCTATTCCTAGTAGATCGGCACGCGCGGATCGCGGCCGGTGTAGCTCTCCTTCACCCAGGCATACTGCGGGTCGTCGCTGTTCGCCAGCGACTGCGCGCTGCCGGCCAGAACATTGAGATAATAGGTGGTATAGCCGGGCGGGCTTACAACCGGATGGTAGCCCTCCGGAATCAGCACCACGTCGTTATCGCGCGCCAGCACCAGCGCGTCGATCGGGTGGCCAGCCTGGTGCAATGGCGACTCAGGGTCGGTGTAGACCCGCTGAAAGGCATACCCCTCGGGCTGCTCGAATTGATAGAAGTACACTTCCTCGAGGTCGGCTTCGCGCAGACTGCCGTCGGAGTCGAGCTTGTGAATATCGTGCTTGTGCGGCGGGTAGCTCGACCAACTGCCGCCCGGCGTGTAAACTTCGACCACCACCAGGCGCTGGCAATCGAAACCCGGCGGGATGATGTTGTTGATCTGGCGGGTGGCATTATCGCCGCCGCGAATCTCAACCGCTACGTCGTCGGGCGTGATCAGCTGCGGCGGGTGATTCTGATCGGCGGCCACCCATGCGACGGCGATGCGTGTATCGGCCTCGGCATGCACTTGAAATGTGGTGCGGCGCGGCAGGTAGAGCGCGTGCGGAGGGCCGGCAAACACATGCTCGCGCCCGCGCAGCGCCCAAGTGCCCTGCGCCGATGTCACGGTCAGGCTTCCGCCGAGCAGCACCAACGCCAGCTCGTACTCGCCGGTGGCGTGGGTCCATGTTTGCCCGGCGTGCAGGCGGCGCGCCTGAAAGTTGATATAATCCCAGCCAGCGGTCGCCGGAGTCACCTCAACGAACACATCAGCGCCGGCAGCATGGCTAGGGTGGACCACCAGATTGGTCGCATCATACTGTCGTTTCATGCTTTACTCTCGTTTTCCAAAACATGCGCGGCAGCTTCCGAAATCCCTTCACAGCCTTCGGCAGCCCTTCGGCAAGCTGCCCTTCGACAAGCTCAGGAACCGGAACCGCGGTACTTTATCTTTTTAGCGTTTTCGTTTTTGCCTTCTGCGAGGGCAAAAACGAAAACAAAATTATGAGAAGTACCATGCTGCCGTCTATCCTGAGCCTGCCTGTCCTGAGCCTGTCGAAGGGTCGAAGGGTAGGCTAAAAAAGATTGTAAAGCGACGGCATAAGCTTTGTAATGCGTCATCGTTTCTGCGCTTGGCGCAATCATTAGGCCGGCGGCGCGGTGCTGGCGCGCACCACCAAACTAGGCTGCAACACCGCATCCTCGACCGGGCGCTCGGCCAGTAAGGCCAGCAGCTTCTGCATCGCCAACTCGCCAAGCTCAACCTTCGGCTGGTGTACGGTGGTCAGCGTCGGCGCCACGAACTGCGCTAGCTGCACATCGTCGAAGCCCACCACGCTCAAGGCGCCCGGCACGGCGATGCCTTGCGCACGGCAGGCCATGAGCGCGCCGATCGCTAGCATATCGTTATAGCAGAACACCGCGGTGATGCCGGCGTGCATTAAGCGCCGCAGCGCCGTTTGACCGACCGCAAAATCGTCAATCTGAGTTGCATCGCTCACCGTCGGTACCACAACGGCGCGTTCGCGGAACGGCGCGCCAGCCGCCAGCAGCGCATCGCGATAGCCCTCGAAGCGGCGCGTATTCGAGCGCGGGCGGTTACCAACGCCCAGGTAACCAATCGTGCGATGCCCCAGCCCGAGCAAATGCTCGACCGCCATCCGCGCGCCACAATAGTCGTCGACCGCCACGGTGTGCATCACGTGCGCCGGGCTTTCCGATTGGCTGTTGATCAACACCGTCGGCACATTGATCCGCGCCAGGCGCTCGGCGTACTGGCTGCTGATCCGCGAAGATTCGATCACAATACCATCGACCCGCCGGCGGTGAAAGCTCTCGATCACCGCCATTTCCTGCTCGGGGTCGTGATGCGACGCGCTGAGAAACACGCCTAAATGGGCCGTACGAGCGACCTCTTCAACCCCTTTGACGATATCGGCTAAAAATGGATCGGCGATTGAAGTCACTACCAACCCAATCGTATTGGTACGCTGCATCTGCAAGCTTTGCGCGATCTCATTCGGCGTATAGCCCATATCGAGCGCTAGCTGGCGAATATGCGTGCGAACATCGGCACTAATCAACGGGCTGTCGCGCAGCGCGCGCGAAACCGTCGAATGTGACACACCGGCGACTTGCGCGATATCTTCGATTGAGATCGTGCGACGCCGCATACCGCCCTCGATCGCTCCAAATGCTGAAGAATTGCACCTGAAAACGACGTTAACCAAAAATGCACACGTGTGCATTACCTATAAACATCGCCAAATGTTGTCTATTCACATGTTAGTTCGAAAAAGATCTGAGAGACGCAGTTGATGTAATGCACACGTGTGCATTCAATAACATTGGAAATACGCCTTCGTATTGTGATGGCAGGCAAGATGTACGGAGAGAATATGGAATGACGGAACTATACAAAAAAAGCGGTTTGTTGTCAAGAGGCAATTTATGCATAGCCACAGAAGCGCAGTGCCGCGAGCGCAAGCGTACGCGTGACCGCCACAAGATCTGCGATCGGCACAAACTCGTCGGGCCGGTGCGCGACACGGACATCGCCAGGCCCAAACATCACCGTCGGCGTCTCGCCAACATTGACCAGCAGGCGCATATCCGCGCCGTAGGTCATGCCTTCGAGCGCGGCCACGCCGCCAGTGACTGCACCAAACGCATCGGTCACCGCCGCCACAATTGGGTGATCCACCGGAGTGCTGGCCGGCTCGAATCGCCCGCCCCACCATTCTACTATCGGCGGATGCTCGCGCAGCCAGGGATCGGCCTTCGCTGCGTTGGCGACCGTCGTCTCAAAGCGGCGCTGGGCCGCCGGGATGTCCTCGCCAACCGCCAGGCCGTAGCGACCCTCGCAGGTCAGGCTCTCGGCCACGCTCGACGCCCAGGTGCCGGCGAAGACCTTGCCGATGCACAGCGCATAGGGCAATGTGTAGCGCGCGTACAGTGGGTCAGCCACATGCACGTTGCGCTCGCGCTCCAACTCCATCAGTGCAGCGTAGATCGGGAAGAACTTCTCGATCGCGCTGACGCCCTCTTCGCGCACGCAGCCATGCGCCGAGAGACCAGGGATCGTCACTCGGAAATTGATCGCGCCCGCTTGGGCCGGCGCAATGTACAGCTCGGTCGGCTCCATGATAATCGCGCCGTCGGCCTGGTAGCCGCGCAGCACCGCCGCCAACGTGCCCACGCCGCCATCTTCTTCGCCGATCACGCTTTCGACGATCAGGCGGCCAGCGAGCCGCACGCCGGCATCGCGCAGCGCCTTGGCCGCGAACAGCGCGCAGCACAGCCCGCCCTTCATATCGCCCGATCCGCGCCCATAGACCCGGCCATCGGCAACCGTGCCCTGCCACGGCGGGTAGTGCCAGTTGGCCGCACCGCCCGCCGGTACCACGTCGGTGTGCCCATTCAGAATCAGGCTGCGCCCGCCGCGGTCCTCGCCGAGCACGCCAACGACGCCCAGCCCACGCGGTCGTTCGACCTCCCAGGAACAAGCCGGGTGCCGGCGCAGCAGATCGAAATCAAGCTCCCACATGTCGACCTGCAGGCCGTTCCGTCGCATCCAGCCGGCTACATGCTCCTGCACCAGCACCTCGGCAGCTTCGCCATCCAGGCTCGGAATCGCGATCAGTTCGCACAACAGCGCCAGCAGCCCATCGGTATCGATCGCGTCGAGCACGCGTAACTCAGTCTCGTTCACGAAACACCTCGATAATCATCCGCTAATCACGCTAATCTTCACGAAATAGTATTTAGAAAACAACGTATCAACAAAATTACGTCTTTGCCCAAACCATTCGCTTCCATTCTAATTTGTCTGTACAGCCGAAGTTAATCAACACACCAACTGCGAGACCTGTCGCTTTCAAGTAATTAAGAAGTTGCGCCTCTTCACGAGATGTCAGCTGATTAATTGCCTTGATTTCGACTTTCATTGCGACAGAGCCAAACTTCCATTATCATTCGCTTTAATTCGTGTTATTCGCGGTTGATGTGGCGACTTGGAGGTACGCGCTGATCAGGGGGTGAACGACGCCGCGCAGGGCCGAGCGCTCGGGCTGGAACAGTACGGCGATGAAGAACGGATGCTCATCGAGCTCGACCGCGCGCACATCGCCCTGGTCGTCGGTCGCGGTGATATGCAGCTTGCCGTCGCGCAGCAGCTCCTGGTAGTCGGGGTTGATGCCATAGTTACAGTTGAATTCCTCGACGATGTGCGCCTGCCCGTAGATCGCGCGGATACGCGTGCCGTCGTGCAGATTGATCTGCCCGGTCGCCTCGGCGAGCGAGCAGCTCAGCGGGGTGATCAGCGGCAGCGCCGCGTCGGGGTTCGACTCAGTATGGTCGGCCTCGGCCAGGCCCAGCACATTGCGGGCATACTCGATCAGCGCATGCTGGAAGCCGCCGCAGGTGCCGAGAAACGGCACGCCCTGCTCGCGCGCATAGCGGATGGCGTTCAACGCGCCCTCCATACTGGCGTAGGGGCTGCCGGGAACGCACCAGATCGCATTGTAATCGGCCAGCAGTTGCGCGTCATGCTCCAGTTCGGGTGTGGCGATCCAGTCGGGCGCGACCGAGCAGCCGATGGCAGTGGCCGCGAGATCGAGCGCAAGCGGAATAGCGCGATGTGCGGTGATCGCCTCGTCGTAATCGCCAATCAGGGCAACACGGATAACGGTAGACATGAGCGCCTCCTCATACAATTGCAGATTCACCCAAAGGGTAGCCGATTGTAGATTTTACTGAGTGCATATCAGTGCGATCGACATATAATCCGCGGTGGTCCGCGTTTGTCCGCGTCCAATCCCGAGGCAAATCTGCTGTATCGTCCATGGCATTCCATGCTACTGAGCGCTCGTTGCGCCAAACTGATACATGATCGAATCACCGATTGGTTGGTAGCCGATCTTCTGGTAAATTGAGTTCGAGGTGGGATTCGACAGATCGGTATACAGCATACAAAATTGCCAGCCCTGCTCGAGCAGGCGCTGGCTGAGCGCCGCCACGCAGGCGCTGGCGTAGCCCTTGCGCCGCAGCTCGGGCGGTGTGTAGACTGCATTGATACAGATGCCACGCGCAGTCGGTCGCGCGCGGCCAGCCATCGTCACCGGCTGCCCATCGACGACCCACAGGTACATGTCCTGATCGCGCACTTTGCGATGTGCGGTCATTAGCGCCTCATCCCAAGCCCCCGCGGTCAGCGCCTCGGCGTCGAACGCCATAATCCAACGGGCGATCAGCTCGACGTGCTGTTGAGTTGCGAGAACAAACTCACCAGGCGGGTACGCTGGATGCTGCACCTGCGTGAGCATGTAGATCCGTTGATTCATGAACACATGGTATGGCTCACCGGTCGCCGCCGACCAATACTGCGCGAACGCTCCGGCCAGCGGTGGGGCGCCGAGCACGCCCGGCACGCTCCAGCCACCGGCACGTAGATCCCGGCCAAGCAGTTCAAGCGCCGGGCCGACATCCGCCCGCTCGCTTGATAGCACCAAGGCGTGTGGCAAGCTCATCACGGCTGCGACGGCGATGTCCGATCGCTCTTCGACTGTCGCGAAATAGATTGGCTGGGGCGGCGGCGCTGGCGCCTCGGCGGCTCGCATGCTGATGCCCAGCGCAAGATTGTTGAGCGCTTCGCGCCGCTCCAGAAATGTCTGGGCCTTGGCGAGGAATGCCGCGGCGCTGCTGTAGCTCGTGAACTGCATGAGTTACCTAAAACGAATGACCTAATCCACAGATTACACAGATATCACAGATGACGCTTTTCAAAGGGACAAGCAATCTGTGCAATCTGCGTATTCTGTGGATGTTTTATACTAGGACACATCCAATCGTGCTCGCCCGGTCTCGATCCACTCTGCCCGGTCCGGCCGGCCACGTTGGCGAGCGGCCTCGGCGGCCTGCGCCCACGGGTAAACGACGGCGATGTGAGCAACATCCCAACCTGTGTCCTGGCGCGTCAGAATGGCATAGCGCGCGTGCGGACTGCCGGCCTCCATCACATGCGGGTAGGGCACGTCGTGGTCGTAGGCCGGGATGCCGACGCTGCCGGGGTTGACCACCAGCTGCCCGGTTGGCAGGCCGACGGCGTGCGGCACATGGCTGTGCGCGCAGGCGATCACTGGTTGATCCACACCGCCCAACTGCGCCAGGATCGCATCCGGGTCGCGCAAGAACACGCCATGTTCGGTGACATTTTCCAGCAGATAGGTCTCGTCGGACAGCGGCGTGCCGTGGCAGCAGAAGACCCCGCCGACGACCAGGCTAGGTGGCTGTTCGCGCAGCCAGTCGACATGCGCGGCGCTCAGCTCGCCGATCACGAAGCGATAGTCGTCGGAGGCGCGCCCGCGCTCGGACGGCGCAAACACGTCGCGGTCCTGGTTGCCGCGGATGCTCGGAATGTTGGCGTCGATCAGCCGCTGCGCCGTGCCGCGCGGGTCGAGCGAGCCATACACGCTGTCGCCCAAATTGACGATCTGGGAAATCCCGCCGCGCGCAATATCGGCCAACACGGCATCGAGCGCCCAGGTGTTGCCGTGAATATCGGCGATCAGGGCGATACTGTTGATTGAATCATTGCTCATGATGCATCTTTCGGAGGTTCATAGTCTATGCGCGTGTTGGGGCGCACGATCGGGCGCGCTCAATCATGCCCCTGCCACTTAATCCGGAATGACCGCAATCGCTTCCACCTCAATCAGCACGTCATCACGAAAGAGTCGTCGAACCTCCACGGCCGAACTTGCGGGTGGCTGCTGCGTGTTAATATACTGATCGCGTACGGCGCGCACAACGGCAATCTGGGATATATCGAGCAGGAAATAGGTCAATTTCACGACGTCGTCGAAGCTCGCTCCAACCGCAGCAAGCGCGGCAGCGAGGTTCTTGAAGACTTGGGTCGTCTGTGCGTGCAGGTCATCCAACCCAACCAGGTTGCCGGCAGAGTCCAATGCCACCTGCCCAGAGATATAAATCGTCCGACCACCACGCGTCTCAACCACCTGGGTATAGCCAAACGGTCGCGGCATCGTTGTTGGATTGAGAAAGCGGGTTGGTAATTGGGAAGCTGTCATTCGCCATGCTCCTCTCACTCGCGTGTCCTTGAACGCACGTACGAGAGTATAGCATAGAGGATGTGATGTTTGGAACACCTCTGGGGGAAAATGAACGCGGAACGGCGGAAGCGGCGGAAGCAGCGGAATGAGCCCGCCGCCGACCAGACAGGTTTGGGTATACCACATCGGCAATGGCCGACGCGCCCCAACGATGACCGCGCGGCACGTGATCCAACCATTGCCCTCAATCATTGATCGCGTAAGCCCGATCATTTGCGCCTGGCAATCAGTTGCTGCAACGCAACCTCGAGCGTCGGCTGGCTCGTAATCCGACGCAAATCGATCCCAAGGCTGACGATGCTCTGGGCAATCTCGGGACGAATGCCCACCAGAATGACCTGCGCGCCCAGCAACATCGCGGCCCGTGCCGCCTGGATCAGTGCATTGGCGACCTGGGTATCGACGATCGGCACCGCGGTCAGATCCAGCAGCACAACCGTCGCGTGATGCCGGCCGATACCGTCGAGCACGGCGCTAATCACCTGCTGCGCGCGTGCCGAGTCGAGCGCACCGACCAGCGGAATCAGCAGTACGCCAAGCATCAGCGGGATGATCGGTGCGCCCAGCTCGCGGACTGTGCTGGCGAGTACGCGCTCGTTCTCGTACGATTGGCGCAGCGACGCCCCTAGCTCGCGCCGCTCTAGCATTGCGGCAAGCTGCGTTGCCCACATCACCAAGTTATCGGTCGCGCTTTCGGCGAACTGTGTCTCGGCAGGCACGATCGTTCCAGATAGCACCAGGAAGCCCCATTCCTTGCTGGCGCCCCGCAGTGGCAGCACCAGGCTGGTCGCCGAACCGTTCGCCGCCGAGGATTGCGGCAGCAGCTTGAGCGGCGGGAAATCGGCAATCCTATAGCGCTGCCCTACCAAGACCGCCGCGCCTTCGATTCGGCTATAAGTCTGCTCGACGACCAGATCGGCTTGCTTGCCATCACGAGCATCGCTCCACAACCCCAGGCATCCCCAAATGATCTCGGTTGCATCCAACCAGTTCAATTGCTGCGCTTCAGGATTGTTTTCGTCGAGCAGCAGCAGGCTAATGCGATGCGTATTGCTCACCACGCGTTCGAGATAGCGGATGCGCCCTTCCTGATCGCGCCGGTAGCTGCGCATGGCCTCCAAGCGCATTCGATCGAGCAGCCCAGCCAGGCCAGCATTCGGCCCTGCGCCGGTCACCTCGGCTCGAATCGTGGCGACGTGCTCAACGAGTTTGAGTGCCGCATGCAGCGACTCAACATTGGCGCGCAGTGCAAAATCCGAGCTCCAGACAGTTTGCAGCGCGCTGAGATTCGGCTGAGCCGCGCCATCGAGTGTGTCCGAAAGAATAGCGATCAGACTCGTTACTTCCGGCCAAATCTGCGCGGGCGACGATGTCGTATCGGCGGCGATCGGATGCAGCAGCACGTCGACGAGCGCGCGCGCAAGCTGCTCACGCCATTCTGGGCCACGATACCAATCGCGTGCCTCGAGTTCGTCCGCCTGGATCAGCGCGCTGCATCCACACGATCGCCGCTGCACAAACATCACCGGCGTATGAATAATGCTCGCGTCGGGCGGCTGGCCGTTAAGTGATTCCAACAGCATACGTGCCGCCTGTGCGCCGAGCGCGTCGAAGCTTTGGCGGATCGTCGAGAGCGGCGGGGTGGACGATTGCGCTTGGGGAATGTCGTCGAAGCCAATCACGGCAATATCTTCCGGAATGCGATAGCCTGCGTCTTGCAGCCCCTGCATCACGCCGATCGCGTTGAGATCGGTGCCGACGATAATCGCGGTACAGGGCAGCCCATTGGCGATCAGCTGCTGCGCCGCGCGCTGGCCCTCCTCGGGAAACGGGCCGTTGGTCATCACAAGCCGGTTGGGATCGAGCGGGATGCCGCGCTTGGCCAACGCGGCCTGGTAGCCCTCATAGCGCTCGTTAATATCGCCAATCGCCGTCCAGCCAACAAATGCGATTCGCTCATGTCCATGGTCGAACAGGTGATCGATCGCGGTTTCGATCCCACCGCGATTATCGGGAACCACCGCCGGGCATGCAAGCCCAGGCAGCACCGCGCCAACTGTCACGGTTGGCTTGGCCTGGGCGATCAGCTGCTCAGCGCCGACGATGTGGGTAAGAAGCATCCAGGCGTCGACCTGATTATGGGCAAGCTGCGAGGTGGCGATACTCGCCGGCGATCCTTGCACGACCAGGAGATTGGCGTTGTGCTGCCGCGCAACCGCTTGAGCACCAAATAGGACGCTGTTGAAGAAAAAACCGTAGGGATAGCGGGCTACAATCCCTAGCGTCGTTGGGCGAGTCATCGCGCTTCAACCTTTCACAATGTAAGCTGTAATGTCGTTAAGAGGCGGTAATGAACCCGCCAGCATTATACCCTTTTTCTTCGTAGACGACGGAAGATCGGCAATGGGCGTCATTGCCGATCTTCCGTCGTAAAAAAGCGGTAGGGATGGGAGGTGAAGGCGTACACGTGCTATAGCCATCGCCTCAGGCGCTGCATTGCTCTCCGCAACACTCGTACAACAGCGTCGGCCCACCGTTTCCGATCCAACGTCGTCTTGGATATGCTTGGATCGCCGAGCGATCCAGGCGACAGAGGAGCCGCTGCGGTCAACGTCTGCTGTTGTTCAACCATCCAGCGATACAGATCCGCCTCTGTGCGATGTGAAAATCGCTTCAGCAGCTTCTGTTCTCGAATCATATGCACGCGGGGCAGATACACGGCGTCGTACCAACTCGCTACCGCTTCGTCACGGTCGATCGCCCGATTCTGCTCCCGCGCCAGTGCGTAACGATGCACATTGATGTGCCGCACGAGGTCGAGATAGCCGCCTAACTCGCTGAATTCGATCCGTTCATCGGGGCGGAGCGCGTGCAGGTTGGTCCATTCAAGAAAATCGCTATACTCTTGCGCCAGCAGCAGGGTGCGCACCGACAGCGCCGGGGTGAGCGCCACGTCGACCAGTAGCTCGGTAACCTGCGCATCGATCTCGACCTGGCCGAGTTGGCGCGCGACCGAGACGCGGTGGTTGCCATCACGGACGAAGTAGACGTCGCTAATCTTATACAGGTCGACCGGCGGCAGTTGGATGCCCTGATCCAGCGCCCGTTGGATGTTGCTCCAGCGCCGTTGAACGGTGTCGGTGCGCGGCAAGAACCGGCGATCGAAGTCGTGATAGCGCCCTTCGCTGCCGATAATGTGGGCGACCAGGACGTTCTGCTGGCCGAGCGAGCGCTGGCCACGGATGTTCAAGCATGCCCGCACATCCGAAAACGCAAGCATGTCGGGCGATTGCCGGCGAAGAAGGTCGAGCAGTCCTTCCACCAACGCTTTGCTGCGTGCATCGCGAAACTGATTGTCAGCTTTACCCTTAGCCCAGCTCATACCTGCTCCTATTCCAACAGCTCAGCCGGCGAAATTCCTATCCTGAGCCGACACCCTCACAAAGCCGGCGTTACGGCCCGCTCACTGTGAACGCCGCGCCAGTGCTACGGCCGAAGAGCTCTGGCGCGTACATCTCATAGGCGGTCGCCGGCAACGTTTGGAACGTGCCGGTATTCGTCGCGCGCGCCAGGTAGGTGTAATGATACGTCCCTTTCGGTAAGTATGTCGCGAACAACGCCACGCGATTGTCGTGGATCGAGGTCTGGTTGAAGTACCACCAGTACGGCGTCTCGCCATCCACACTTTCCAATTGCGCGTCGCGCGCCGCGGCGCTAGTGGTCTTTAAGCTGGCGTCGAGCGGCTCCAGGCCGGCCGGCAGCATATCCTCGACCGCAAAGTAGTCCATATCCTCCGGCACGGTCAGCGTCAGCCGCACCTGCACGACGTCGCTGAGCTTCACCTCGCTAATCAGCTTCCCGGTTGGCGAAAGCGTATCGCTGGCGACGGCGATATACTCGCGCTGCACGCCCACGCCCTGGTCGAGCGCCTGGACTGTCGCAGCGTCCTGGTAGTAGCGCATGCGCAGCGTGTAGTACAGCCGGCCCTTGCCGGTCTGCCCACTTGCGGTCTGGCGCTGGAGCGTCAGTTGGCTCTTATCGCCGAGCTTGAGATCGGCCAGCGCTGTGACGATGCTGATTGGATCCGCGAGATTATCGCGACCCACCGCGCCCTCCTTGAGCGTTTTGCCGTCCAGCACCGCGCGGTAGGAGTAGTCGGCCTCCAGCTCGCCGCTCTGTGCGATATATTCCGAGAGCGCGATCAGCGTAACCGCCGACTCCTGGGTGGTGCGCCAATGGCTATGGTCGCGCTGGCCCATCAGGTAGCGCACCGCGTTCGGAATCAGGAAGTTGCTCGGGTCGGCGCGAACGAGCGCCTGCAGCGCCAGGGCGGTCGTGCGCATGTCGCTGCTCATATTCCAGTAGTCGATGCGCTGCTCTTCCCAGTGTGCGTCGGCGGCGTGCATGATCGCGGTGCTCATGAGTTCGCCGACAAGAGCGCGCACGCGCTCGTCGTTCCCACCGAGCGTCTTGAGCGTCATCAACAGGTACGCGCGGCCATAGATGTCGAGCCGCTGACGCTGGTCGTACAGCGCCACCGTGCGCCCGCGGTCGGGCTGGCCAGCCTCGGCGAGCACGAACAGCATGTAGCTGCGGGCGTTGAGAACTGAGAACTGAGAACCGAGAACCGGTTGCTGGTTCTTGGTTGACCCTGCGGGTGCCCGTTCTTGGTTCTCCAGAGCTGAGTTGAGGTATGCAATCGCCTGGTCAAATCGAGCCTGATCGACCGCGTAGCCGGCCTTCTTCGCCTCGACCAAACCCTGGACGACATAGGCGGTCAAGTACGGCTGGCTGTCGTCGTTTTCCCACCAGCCCCAGCCGCCGTCGAGATGCTGCAATGCATACAGGCGCTGCAGACCGGCCACCAGGTTCGCGTCGAGCGACGCCTTCAGTTTCGCGTCGTCCATGCCCAGTTGTTTGAACAGCCGGTATGTCACGGCGTTCGGCAGGAAGCGGCTGACGGTCTGCTCGGAGCAGAAGTACGGGAAGTGCTCTAGGAAGCCAAGCGTGCTCTCGACACCGGCCGCCAGCGAGGGCGACAGCTCGAGATCAAGCTCACCTTCGCTGCTCCCTCCCCCCTGAGTGGGGGAGGGCTGGGGTGGGGGGGCGATCGTCTCGACGGCGGTGTCGAGCACCTGGCCTGCGGTGGCGACCACTTCCGGCGTGGTGTAGCGCTGGATGGGCAGTGCTTGTTCCACGATATCCTGCAGCCCGCCGCCCTCGACGGTGAAACGCAGCGTGCTCTGCCCCGCGGCCGGCACTTCGGCGGGCCAGCGCACCACCGCCGTACCATTTGCCGGCACCTGAACGGTCTGCTTGGCCTCGGCGTTGAGCTTCAACTGCGCGTTGCCCTCGCCCTGTGCGCTGGTGTCCAGCGTCACGGTCGTATCGATCGCGTTCGCGGTATTGTTCTGCACCACCGCCTGGAGCGCCAGCTTATCGCCGACGGTCAGGAAGCGCGGCAGCGATGGCCGAACCAGCAGCGGCTTGGTGGCCATGAGATTCGTCGTGATCTGTCCGACGCGTGTGTCGGCGGTCAGGCCGCGCGCGGTCATGGTCCAGGTGGTCAGGCTATCGGGCAGCGTCAAGCTCACCTTGGCCGTGCCGTCGTCGGCGGTCGTGACCGACGGGTTCCAGTAGGCCGTGTCGGGGAAGTTGCGCCGCACCAGCACTTCGGCGGCTAAGCCGCCACCGCCGCCTTTGTCGCCCGGCTGGAGCTTCAGCGTCACTCGGTCGACCAGCGCGGTGAGCGACGGCGCGGTGAAGACCGCCAGCGGCCGCTTGGTGTAGAACGCCTGCTTGAAAGTTGGGTTCGGGTCGTCGGCCAGCGAGAGCACCGCCTTATCGACCAGCGCCAACCCAATCTCGGCGCGCACACCCTTGCCGGCGTAGTCGGTCGCCTTGATCGTGTAGGTCAACTGATCGCGCGGGCCGGCCGCGGTTTTATCGGGCGTCACGGCGATATTCAGCTCCTGCTGCTCGGTCGAGATCGGCAAGTTGACCAGGCCGACCCGCAGATCGGGCACGGGTACATCGTCGCCGGCGGGCTTGATCAGCACCACCGAGACGTAGACATTCGGTGCATACTCGGCCTTGAGCGGCACCTGTAGGAGCTCGGTCGTGCCGGCGATGGTCAAGAGTTTATGCTCGATCACCGAACCGCGCTCGATCGTCATCAGCGCGCGCATGCCTTTGTATGGCGCGGTCACTAGGATGCTGGCGGTGTCGCCGGGCTTGTAACTGCTCTTGTCGGCGATCAGGTCGATCCGGTTGGTGTCGTTGATGCCCCAGAATACATCGCCGCCATAGACCCATGTATAAGCGCTCGAAGCCAATGTATGGCCCGCATCGTCGCGGCCCTCGGCACGGATGCGATACTCGCCGCCGTCCTTGGGCGTGAACGCCACGCTGCCGCGGCCATCGGCGCCGGTTGTGGCCTCCTTGGTCTCGACCAGCGTGTCGCTATAGTGCGACGTCCAGTACAGTTGGCCGTCGGCACCTTGCTGGCGCACGCTGTTCCATACGCGCTTATACAGGCTCAGCGTCAGCTTGCGGTTGCCGGACGGCTGCGCCTGCGGATCGAGCGTCAGGATCGAGATCGTCTGCGGCTGGCCAGCCTGCACGACATAACCTTCCGGCCGCAGCCCGATGTAGAACGCGCCGGCATGCACGTTCACCTCGCCCTGCGAGGCGATCACCTGGCCGTCGACATCAGTCACCTCAACATCGAGCGTGAGCGTGCGGCTGTGGTTATCCTTGCCCACTGCGGCAGGCTGCTTGATCACCAGGTTGCCCTGGGCATCAGTTTTGGCCTGGCCGTCGGCTACCAGCTCGCCACCGGGCGGCACCGGGCTATCGCCGCGATACCAGGCCGAGGCGTCGTCGATGTCTTCAAAGAAGTAATTGGCGGCGCTTTCCGGCGCAAACGGCAGCGGATTCGCCAGCAGCCGCCAGCGCACCGGTGCGTTGGCCAGCGCGCCGCCCGAGAAGTACTTGGCCGCCACAGTCATCTCCAGCGTGTCGCCCTGAATCAGATCGGGCTTGGCCGGCGTGACGGTGATCTCGAAGGCCGGCTTGCGATACTCGGCGACGGTGAATGTGCCATAAAAGCTGCCGCCGTTCTCCACCGGATGGTCATTGGCATACAGTTGGCCAAAGATGTTGTAGGTTCCAAGCTTGGCGCTGCGCTCGAGCGCGATGCTGGTATTGAACGTGCCGAATTCGCTCAGCGCCAGCGTCGTCGAATAAACAGTATTGCCCTCAGGGTCGTTGATCTGCACAAACGCCTGCTGGTCGTTCGGCGGCAGCTCGTAGCTCAGCTTGTGATGGTCGAGCCGCAGCGCGCCGCGAATATACACGTTCTGCTCGGGCCGGTAGATCGGGCGGTCGGTGTAGATGCTGCCGATCAGCGGGCTGTTGCCGTAATCGGCCGGCAGCCCAAAGTCCCATGGATTCACGCCCTCGCTCCAGCTGGTCGAGGCGAGCGCGAAGCGCTTGCTGTCGAGCGACCAGATCATGAATGGTGCCGACGGCTCGCTGGTGGTAACCGCGCGCTGGAGAATACCATCGCCATCGGTGCCGCCCAGCTCGACAGGTTCGGGCAGGCGCGTGTTGTAGTTATACGTCGCGCCGGCCAGCGGCAGCTCGGCAACCGGCTTGCCGGTCGCGAGATCGACCGCCCACACGAACACCTGGTCCGCGCTGCGCTTGAGCGTCAGCGCATAGGGGCTCACCGCCATGAGCTGGCGGTCGAACGCCGACTCGGGTCCGCGCACCTCCAAGTAGTACAGCCCTGCGTCGAGCCGACCCAGGTTGAGCAAGTCGAGCCGCTGCTGATTGCGATCGCCGGGCAAGTTCGCATCGCCCTGCTGTACGGGCGCGGCGGTGGGCTGGTAGGTATTCCAGGCATCGTAGTCGTTCACCAGCGTCAGCCCCTCCGCCGGGTCGAGCCGGTAGAGCTTGTAGCTCACGCTCGGCGTGGCGATGTGCTGCACCGGCACGCGCGCCGGCACATAGGCGTTGTACGCGCCAAAACGATACGCGCCGATCAATGCCAGCGACGGCGGCAGCGGCGCGGTATGGAAGCTGATGGTCGTATCGGCGCCCAGCGGCACGCCATAGCGATCGCGCGCGGCGCCGCCGATCGTGATCCGGTAGTCGGTGTCCGGCTGGTAGGTGAAGAAGGGCGTGTAATCGACTATGCCGGTGTTGGTATACAGCTCGGTCGGCTTCGGCTCGATCGTCACATTCTGATCGACCGAGGCCCAGTCCATTGGCGCGCTGAAGGTCAGCGCGACGGGTGTGTTCTGGGTGACGGCGCCAGCGCCATCTTCCGGCACAGTCCGTACCAGGCGCGGCAGCGGCGCGGCCTGAAACGTGGCATTGTAAGGGTCGTTGAGCGTGCCGTTGCCCTCCGCGGAGCGAATGCCCGCGGCGACCGACAGGGTGTAGCTGGCGCCACGCTCGAGCGGCGCGGACGGCGTGAAATTCACGATATAGCCGTCGAAGCTGGCGGTCGGCTGGCCATTTTCGGAAGAATAGAGTGTTAACGCATTGGGCTTGATGCCGCCAAACGCCAACGTACCAGGGATCGTGGCCCCGTCGCGGCGCAATGTGATCGCGCCGCGTGCCCCCACTAGGTCGATCGGCTGGTTGAAGATCACCCGGATGGGATCGCGCGGGCCGACGTACTGGGCGCCGCCCTCGGGCTCGCTGCCGTAAATCCTGGGCATGATTGTGGTGAATCCCCAGGCATACTCCCCGCGTAGCGCGCCGCCGGTCTGATCCTGCAGGCCCGCTACCACACGCACACGGTAGTTCGTCGAGGCCGCCAGGCCAGGTTTGGGCGTGAAGACATACGTGCTGGTGTCGAGCCAGCGGCCTTCGCCGGCTACCGCGGGCTCGATCGCCAGCGGCTGCGGCAGCTTCTTCTGGTCGTCGACGGTCGTGAACGCGACCACCGGGTGATTGAAGCGCACGCTGATGCGCCGTGTGCTCGTAAGCACTTCGGTGGTATCGACCGGCGGCTCCACCTGCGCTACCACCAAGTCGCCGATGACGCTGAAGCTCCAGCGCAGCGGACTGCCGTTCAGCTTCGCGCCGGTGCGCGACGTGATACCTGGCGCCAGGCTGGCCTCGTAGCGCGCGCCGCGCTGGAGTGGCGAGGCCGGCTTGAACAGGAAGCCGCCAGCCGAAGGCTGGATCGCGCCTTGCACTGTGGCGCCGCTGGTGCTCTCGCGCAGGCTGAAGCTGCGCCCGGCCGCGTCGACGTCGACATCCGGCTCCAGCCGCACCTCGACCTCGCCGGTCGCCGGCACCTCGGTCGCGCCGTCGAATGGCCGCGTGCCGGCGAGCAGCGGCGCGGCCGTGGTGAACGACCATGCCATCGGCTGCTCCAGGCGTATCTTGCCGTCGGCCGTGACATCGGTGGGCACACTGGCGATATACGTCGTTGCGGCGTGCAGACTATCGCTAGGATAGAAGCCAAATAGCGTCGGCGAGAGCCAGCGGCCAATGCCCTGGGCCGGCGGCTTGAGCATAAGCGGCTGCGGCAGCGTATCCGCGATGCGCGGATCGTCCGCGGCGGCGGCAATCGTCGCGGCCGGCACCACCGGCGCGCCAAATTCGACCAGAATTGGCGTGTGCAGCGGGACTTCCCGGGTATCCTGCTCGGGCCCAACCTTCGCCACCGTCACATACGGCACCGTCGCGAACGCTAGCTTCAGCGGCTGGTCGAGCGTGCGACCGAACAGGTTCCGCACGCCGTTATTCAGCGTCATCCGGTAAGAAGCGCCATAGCGCAGCCCGCCCTGCGGCTTGATGATGACCATCGTGGCGCCGGCGCGCGGCAAACTTGGCGCATCGACCGTAAACTCGATCGGCGGATCAAATGTGATCGCGTCGCGCACCGAGTCGGGCCGCACCCACTGGCTGAACACGATCTGGATGCCGGCCTGCGGGTTGGCGTCGGCTACGCCATCCGCCGGGGAGCTTTGGACCACTCGCGGCCCGCGCGCGGCGATCGGCCCGAACACCGCGCCAAGCGCGATCAGCACCAGCGTCGCCAGAAACAGATTAATATTTCGCCAGCGGAGGTAGGATCTGAGACGTTCCATAACGGCCTCCCATTATCGCAAGGGCAGGGCGCCAAGCTCTAACACAGCGTCGATGGGCGCGGCCCGCTCAAAATAATCAAGATAAAAACGTATATTTCGAGATGTTTTAGCCCACGTATAGATAAGCGATCTACCGAACAGTATTTTTGCGCTACTGCGCAGCTTCAACCACAAAGTCGACCACTGCACTCTTCCACACTTTGCCATGCTCGTCGGTCACGCTCACAGTGGCGCGATGCGCGCCCGGCGCGAGCCGCCAGAACGCGCGATACGGCGGTCCTGCGAACGCGGCCAGCGGCTGCCCGTCGACATAGATCGTCAGCTTGGCCATGTCGGCGCCCGCGCGAGCCTTGAACTCGACCTGCTGGCGTTCGAGCGGTACGCCCGGACTGATCGCGAACACCGCGCCAGGCGCCGGGGCGATCAATGCGGGAGACAGAGACTGGGAGACCAGGAGACCAGGAGAAATAGAGCCAGGCGCATTCACTTCAACCTGCGCTCCTTGTCTCCTTGTCTGCTTGTCTGGCTCTAGATCGGATTCTGCGAGGCGTGGGCAGATTTCGCGTGGCACGCGCGGCAGACCGGTCGCGACCATCCAGGGCTCGGCCTCGGGCGGCAGAATGCGAAAGACACGCATTGCGACGCGGTCGGCCGGGTAGCCGGCGGGCGCGCGGCAGCCCAATGCTAGGTCGACCGGCACTGCGATATGGCTCATATCCGGCTGAGTCGGCTCCTGCCCGGCGATGAAGCGCTCCTGGCGCGTGGCCGGGCAGTTCTGCGATGGCAGCAGCCCGCCCTCGGCGCAGATAGTGCGCTCGACAATGCCGCTGGGGCGCTCGAATGGCCGCACCGGCAAACCCCGGTGTGCCGCCAGCATCACGTCGTGCCACACTGGCCCTGCGCCGGTGACGCCGCTGATCGCCTCCATGGGCTGGCCATCGGCATTGCCGACCCACACGCCCACCACCCGATCGGGCGTGTAGCCGACCGTCCAGTTATCGCGCCAGTCGCTGGTGGTGCCGGTCTTCGCCGCCGCCGGCCGGTCGATATCCAGCGCGCTCTGCGTCCCAAATGTGCGCATCCGGGCATAGCGGTCGGAGAGGATATCGGTGATCAGGTAGGCAACCTGAGGACTGAGGACTGAGGACTGAGGACCGACTGTCTGCGACTTCCACTCAGTCCTCAGTCCTGGGCCACTCAGTCCTAAAATCGCATACGGCTCCACCCGTCGCCCGCCATTCGCGAACGCGGCAAACGCGCTACTCAGCTCCAGCGGTGTGACCTCGCCGCCGCCCAGTGTGAGCGAGAGGCCATAACGCCCGGCGTCGGCGGCGGCGCCAAGCGAGCCAATGCCCAAGCGATTAGCCATATCCAGCAGCGCCGGCAGTCCAATCGTATTGAGCACCCGCACCGCCGCGACATTCGAGGAGGTGGCGAGCGCCTCGCGCAGCGACAGCGGGCCATGGAAGCTGCGGTCGTAGTTCTGCGGCGCGTATGGCCGGCCCTCGCGGGTCTGGAAGGTCGTCGGCACGTCAAGGATCGTCGTGGCCGGCGTCCAGCCGCGCTCGATCGCCGCGGCGTAGGTCAGCGGCTTGATCGCCGAGCCAGGCTGGCGGCGCGCCAGCGCAGCGTTGACCTGACCCTGGTTACGCGCGTCGTCGAAATTCGGGCTGCCGACCATGGTCAGAATCGCGCCATCTCTTGGATCGAGCACCAGCACCGCGCCGTTATGCACGCGGTGATCCGGCCCGCCGCCGCGCGGCGTGCCGAGCAGCGCGATCTGTCGACGGAGAATCGACTGAGCTGCGTCTTGCAGATTCGCGTCGAGCGTGGTCGTGATCGTCAGCCCACCGCGCGCCACGACATCGGCGCCGAGCTGCTGGTCGAGCTGGTCGAGCACGTAGTTGACGAAGTGCGGCGCGCGCATGGCCTCACCGCTGGAGGCAAACTGCAGCGGCTCGGCCTTGGCGGTCGCGGCCTGCGCCGCGCCGATCGCGCCGGAGCGCACCATGGCGTCGAGCACATCGGCCTGGCGCGCCAGCGCCGCTGTGCGATCGGTAAACGGGTTGTAGCGCGAGGGCGCCTGCGGCAGCCCGGCCAGCAGCGCGCACTCGGCCAGATCGAGATCGCGCGCCGGCTTGCCGAAGTAGTGCCGCGCCGCCGCCTCGGCGCCATAGGCCCGACCGCCGTAGTAGATTTGGTTGAGATACAGTTCTAGAATCTCATCTTTAGGGTAGGTTGCGGTCAGCTTGAGCGCCAGCACAGCTTCGCGCAACTTGCGATCGAAGGTGCGCTGCCCGGCCAGCTCAGGGTCGAGCAGGAAACTGCGCGCCAGCTGCTGCGTAATCGTCGAGCCACCGGCCACCAGCGCGGCGCTGCGCAGATTGTCCCAGGCTGCGCGCGCGATGCCACGCAGATCCACACCGGAGTTCTGATAGAAGCTGGCGTCTTCGATCGCGATCGTGGCCTGGCGCAATACTGGTGGGATTTGATTGAGCGGCACCGGGCGCAGTCGCCCGCTCAACGGGTCGGGCAGCTCGTACAGCAGCTGCCCGCGCCGATCGAGGATGCGCGTGCTGCCCAGCGCCCCGCGGGCGCGCAGATGCTCGGGCGCGGGCAGCGGCGTGGTGAACCAAAAATAGCCGAAGATCAGCATGCCCAAGGCCACCACCAGCCCAATGCCGCGCGTGCCCCAGCGCAACGCGCGGCGCAGCAGCGAAACACGGGTTGTCCGGGTGGTGGGCGACATGCGATCCTCCAGGCAGCATGGCTTGACAAAGGTAAGGACGCTCGGCCAGCGCGGGTGGTTTCGGCCATCGGTGAGCAGTGATGGTCGTGCGCGAGTGTAAAGTATTACACATATTCTAGGGCAGCGCGTACACGAGTCACTACGACTTGATCACTTTCATGATAGCATGACGCTTGGCAAAGGTGAATGAATTCAATCTGACAGCCGGATGACTGGCGCGATACATCTGTATCTTACCACCAACGGTCGTGAATAAGAGTAAAGAGTTCTTTACGGAATGGGTAGATTAGTTCTTCGTATCGAATGTTATCGTTCGCAGAACGAAAACGTTCGATACGAGAGATTTTTAATCCGTGGTGATCCAATATTCGCGTCCATGGCCTAAGTCCTGTAAAATAGAACATCGAACCGCATAAGCTTTGGCGGCGCTCAAACGATGACCTACGACGAACTCATAGATTATATTTTCGCAGGCCAAACCCATCCCTTCGCGGCACAGTTCGCCGAGTGGGCGGCAGATTCGGCGCGCTTTCGCGCCTTTGCCGAGACGTATCGGACTAAAATTCGCAAGAAGGTGCGCGGCATCAAAGATGAACCCGGGTTGCGCGATCTCCAGTCCGAGTTGGAAGTCGCCTATCTCCTGCTGCACGAGCATCGCTTCGCGGTCGAATATGAGAAATATGGCGTGGGCAAGCAGCGCAGCGCCGATTTTCATGTGACGTTTCGCGCCAACCTGCCGTTCAATGTCGAGGTCAAGCACATTCGCTTCTCGGCCCAGGAGCAGCGCTCCACGCAGCAGGAATTCAGCAAGCTGGCCAACACTGTTTGCCAGAAGATTGGGCAGCTGGCGCCGGGGATGCTCAACCTGCTGGTGCTGAGCTACGAGCACGATCGCGTGGATGGTTTCGATGGCCCGACCGCGCTGCTCCAGTTGCGCCGGCTGGCCGAACAGAAGGACGACGCATTCTTCGCACGGCGTGGCCTGGCCGATGCGCGCGACTTCCTCAAGCAGTTCCAGCGGCTGAGCGCGGCGCTGTTTCGCATTCGCCAGCTCGATGGCGGCACCCAGAGCACACTCTGGTTGAACGCAACAGCGAAACACCGGCTGCCGGACGATCTGCGGAATGCACTGCTGCGGATAGTGCGTAGTGCATAGTTTGGTTGTCAGTTGTCCGTTGTCCGTTGTCAGTATTGACCACTGATAACGGACAACGGACAACTCTTTCCGAACCATGCCTAACGTCCGAAGAACGGCTATTGTTTATATACTCATAGTAATAGCCTCTTCTACCGTCGCCGCCTGGCCGCTACACGCCAGCGCCAGCGTCAGTAAGCCCTGAAGCGTATCTTCGGGCGTGGCGCAGACGCGGTACGGATCGCCAAAGCGCTGGACGATCAGCTCGCATAGAATCGGCAGGTTTTGCGCCAGGCCACCCGAGAACACCAGCCGCCGCCAGTCGCGCGCGGGCGCGAGGCGCTGTGCGCACTCAAGATAGGTTGCGGCCATGCGTGTGAAAGCGGCGCGAAACACGTGCCCGATCGTCAGGTTGCCCTCGTGGATATTGCGAATCTCCCCGCGGTCGCCGAGCGCGCTGGCGAAGAACGCCAGGTCGATCGTCAGGTCGGTTTCCTCGGTCGCGGCCACAGCCCGCGCGATATAGCCCCACGGGTCGGCGATCGGCGCACCATGCCCTTCGGCCAGCTCGCTCAGCAGCCGCACCAGCGCTTCAAGCGCGCGGCCGGCGGGAATATGCGTGATCGTATTGAGCCAGCGGCCGTCGAAGAATGGGCGCACCTGGTAATCGCCGCTGGTGAGGCGATCGCGCAGCAAGCTGACCTGCGAGCCGGTGGCAATGTTCAGCGAGAGCTCGCCGGGCGCCAGCGCCGCGCCCAGCAGAGCGCACTGCTGATCGCCAATCGCCGGATAACACGGCAGCGCCCGTTCGGCGATGCGCAGCTCGCCAACCGGCCGGCGAAGATCATGAATCGCCGGCCAGCGCAGATCGCCCAGCCCAAGCCGCGCCAGCAGCAGCCAATGCCAATCGCCGGAGCGCAGATCGAGCGCGCCTTGCGCCGCCGCGATCGTCGGCTCGCACGCTGGCGCGGCTTGGCAGAGCTGCGCCAGCACAAAATCGGGCAGCGCGGCCGGGGTAGCGCCTGCCGGCAATTCACTCCGCGCGGCCATCCAGAACAACGCGCAGAGCGGCAGCCCCGGCCGCAACTCATTGCCGAGCGCCAGGCGATCCTCCGGGCCAATCGCTTGCCACAGTTGCTCGAACACGCTGCCGCTGGGATGCGGTTCCAGTGCGCGCTGGTCGCGCCAGGTAATGATATTCGACAGCGGCTCGCCGCGATCGTCGGTTAGTACCAGGCCATGCATCTGGCCACACATCACCAGTCCGACGCAGTCCGGCGCGATCGCCAGCAGTTCTTCGATCAGCGCGCGCGTGGCTGCCATTACCTGGCGCGGCTCGACCTCGAAGTGGTGCGACGGCAGGTTCGGCAGCGGGCCGGGAAACGGCCTGCGGCGCACATGCTCGAACGAGCGCGCGGCGAGATCGAGCACGGCGCCTTTGATGAACGAGCTGCCCAGATCGATCGCGAGGAAACGCATAGACGACCTTACGAAAGTATAGATAGTTTGAAGCGCAAGATTCGGATGGTCCCGCGCCCGGCGGCTTGTTATGCTGAGTGCGACACACCGATCGCTGCACTATGCAGTATCAGTCAAGGAGCGTAGCTATGCAAGCTGGCGATCTTGGGCGGCTGATCGTTCTGGCCGCGTTATGGGGCGGCTCGTTTTTGTTCATCCGAGTCGCCGCACCCGTGCTCGGGCCAATTGTGCTGGTCGAGCTGCGTGTGCTGATCGCCGGGTTGGCGCTGCTGATCTATGTGGCGACGACGCGCCGCGCGATTGAGCTACGTGCCCGCTGGCGGCAATATCTGATCATTGGCGCGCTGAACTCGGCGCTACCGTTTGTGCTGATCTCAACCGCCGAGCTGCGTCTCATCGCGTCGTTCGCGGCGATCTTGAATGCCACTAGCCCGCTGTTCGGCGCAATCATCGCGGCGGTGTGGCTCAAGGATACGCTGACCGCTAGGAAGATCGGCGGCTTAATCCTTGGCATCGCCGGTGTAGCGACATTGGTAGGCTGGAGTCCAATCAGTTTGTCGGCTGGCGTCCTGCTATCAATCGGCGCATCGCTGCTGGGCGCGGCATCATACGGCGTAGCCAGCGTCTATACCAAGGCGCACGTCACAGGCGCGCCGCCACTGGGCATGGCTGTGGGCAGCCAGCTTGGCGCGAGTCTGATGCTGCTGCCGCTGGTTCCTGTGGCCCCGCCCACGGGCACGCCATCGGCCGGCGTCGTGCTGTGCGTGTTGCTGCTGGCGCTCGGCTCAACCGCGCTGGCATACCTGCTGTACTTTCGCCTGATCATCGACATTGGGCCAGCCCGTGCGCTCACCGTGACCTTCATCACGCCAATCTTCGGCGTTGCGTGGGGCGCACTGTTCCTGGGCGAGCAGATTGCGATCGGCACCGTGGTAGGCTGTGTGATCATTCTGGCTGGCACCGCACTGGTGTTGGGCTTACGCATTCGCCCGATTGCAGCGACAGATACGCCGCGTAATACGCCCGAATCGCCGCCTCCAAACCCAGGCGCGGGCTGCTGAGGATCGGGATGGGCAAGTCGGCGCATAGCGCCGCCGCGCCGGCCATCGAGGCCTGCGCCAGCACGACCACATCGGCGTCGCTGGCGGCGCCGCGCAGGCAATCGGCGATTGCGGCGAGATAGCCGGCGTGGTCGCCCTGCTCGAAGCGCGCCCAGGCCGAATCGCAGAGCACTTCGCCGATTCGCACGGTTTTCCCGGCCCGCTTGGCCGCGTCGAGCAGCAGCGCCCGGGTTGGCGCCAGCGTGCTCGCCAGCGCGGCCGCGACGAGGATGCGTGGTCCGAGCGCCACCGCCCGCTCGGCCATCGCCCGGTCGACCCGCAGCACCGGCGCGCTCGTCAGAAGGCCGATGTCCTCGGCGCACGCGCCGATCGTCGAGCAGGTACACAGCACGACCGCGGCATCGTGCTCGATCGCGCCGCGCACCGTCGCGTCGATCCGTCGCTCCAGATCCGGCGTAATCGCCCCGGCGGCGCGCGCCTCGCTCAGCAGGCTCTCGTCGACGACGTGGCGCACCAGCAGATCCGGCGCAATCTCGGCGATCAGCCGGTCGAAAGTGGCGACATGCACCGGCGAGGTGTGCAGAAAGGTTAGTGTTTTTGTCATAGGAATCTTTGTTATTCGTGCTCAATTTTGAATCTTCGCGTCTCCGTGCCTTTGCGTCTCTGCGTTAAAACTGTCTTGCTCACAATCTACGCCCGAGCCGTAGCCAGCAGCGCCTGATCGGGCGAAACGCCACCGGCGAGCGCATCGGCCAGCGCGACGGCATAGCCAGCGCGCGGCGACAGCCCAAGCGCCGGGTAGCCGACCGAAACAGCGATCTCGTCACCGTACAGGCATGCGAACGCGGTTGGGAAATCGGTGGTATCGCGGTGCGGCCGAATGACCCCGCGCGAGTATTCCAACTCCTCTGGGTCGAGGCCGAGCTGCCGCTCGCCGGCAAAAGCCGCAGCCAATCCCTCCTGCGCCATCATTTGGGCAAGAGTCTCTGGCTCACCATGGATCAAAGTATATGCCGCTCGATACACATCCGCGAGAACTGCTGCGCGCACCTGATCGCGCGACGGCGCTTCACTCGTCCAGTATAGCGGCGCGATCCAGCCGCGCTTCAGCATATTCAGCAGGTTGAAGCGAATATTCGTCTCGGTGAAATAGCGATTCGTCCAGCCGCCTTGCGCGTCGTCGCAGACGACCAGGCCAAGTTTGAACTGCCCTGGCACACTCGCTAGCCGGCGCTGCGCTTCAGCGGCTGCCTCGCCGGCCACGCCTTCGGCGTCGAGTGCCAGCAGCGCGTCGAGCAAGGCGCCGACATGCTCCTTGCCCATTGGGTTCATCGCCACCAGCGGGAGGACCATGTCGCTGGTACCGCCGGTCATGGTGCGAATATACTCCTGAAAGCGTTCCCAGCCGCGTGGGATGTTGTACAGATCGCGCTGAATCTGAAGTAATGGCACATGTTCGAGCTGCATCGATTCACCTTTACAGGACTTATACAGTGGGACGATCCGGTGCTATGAATGCAGCGACCATGTCATGCTGACCAAAGGTACGCTTCCTCACTGCGGAACAATGGAGAATCATTGAAGCCACGTTGAGGGAGTGGAACTCCGTTCAACATGACAGTGGGTTTCGTTGGCCGCGTTGGGGTTTCACTGCGTAAGTCCTGTCACGTTTACGGATACGTCAACCCAAACCCATATGCGAACAGCGGGTCGTAATTCGCGTCGCCGACGTTGATCGGCAGCTGCGCCTCGGAACGGGGCCAGGAGATCGGCAGCTTGCCGCTCGGCGTATAATCGCCAAACAACACATCGGCCACGCCGGCGCCCTCGCTGCCGGGCAGCCAGGCCGCCATGAAAGCGCCCCAATCCGGCAGGCGCTCGGTGACGATCAGCGGGCGGCCCGACACCAGCACCACCACCGTCGGCACGCCCGCGGCCTTGATTCGATCCAGCATGGTTCGGTCGGTCTGGTCGAGTCCCAGATCGGTTGGCCGGTCGCCCTTGCCCTCGGCGTATGGTGTCTCGCCCACGACCACGATCGCCACATCATAGCTCGAGTCGATATTCACTGCCTGCGCACCGAAGGTCACCGTCGTGCCTGATGAGACGGCTTGCTTGATTCCTTGCAAAATCGTTGTGCCGGGCGTGATCTTACCACTGCTGCCCTGCCAGCCAATCGTCCAGCCGCCCGATTGGTTGCCGATGTCGTCGGCATTCTTGCCGGCCACAAAGATCTTCTTCAGCGTCTTGGGCAGCGGCAGCAATTGGCGCTCGTTTTTGAGCAGTACCAGCGACTGGCGTACGGCGTCGCGCGCGACGGCGCGATGCTCTGGCGAGCCGACCTGCGCGGTGTAGCTCCGATCGGTTTTAGGTCGTTCGAACAGTCCAAGCTCGAATTTCTTGGTTAAGATCCGCCGTACCGCGTCGTCGATGCGGGCAGGCGGCACGCCGCCATTCTCGACTTCGTTGCGCAACGTGCCGATGAACAGTTTATAGTCGTCGGGCACCATCACCATATCTACGCCGGCGTTGATCGCGGCGCGTACCTGGCTGGCGTAGTCGCCGGGCAGCTGTTTGATGCCGCCCCAGTCGGTGATCACAAAGCCTTTAAATCCTAGCTCGCCCTTGAGTACCTCGTCGATCAGGTGGGCGTTGCCGTGCATTTTGTGGCCGTTCCAGCTGCTGAACGAGACCATCACCGCGCCGACGCCGCGCTTGATCGCCTCGACATAGGGCGGCATGTGGATCGCGCGCAGTGTCGCCTCGTCGGCCGCCGTATCGCCCTGATCGACGCCCCCGGTCGTGCCGCCATCGCCAACCCAGTGCTTGGCGGTCGCCAAGATCGATGCCGGCGCATTCAGGCTTTTGCCTTGAAGGCCATCGATAATTGTGGTTAGCGACTGCCCAATTTCCGGATTCTCGCCATAACTTTCGTAGGTGCGGCCCCAGCGCTCGTCGCGAGCGACACATAGACACGGCGCGAACGTCCACCGGATGCCGGTGCCGACCACTTCCTGCGCGGTCACCTCGCCGATCTGCTCGAGGAGGGCCGGGTTGCGCGTGGCGCCCAGGCCAATGTTATGCGGAAAAATCGTCGCGCCTACGACATTGTTGTGGCCGTGGACCGCGTCGATACCATAGATAATCGGTATTCCCAGCCGGGTTGTGAGCGCGATCGACTGGTAGCGATCATACAGATCGGCCCAGGCTTGCGGCGTATTCGAGCTAGGATCAGAGTCGCCGCCGCTCAGGAGCGAGCCCAAATAGTTGGCGGCAATGTCGGTCTCCGGCTTGAGAAATGAGATATCGACCTGGGTCATCTGGCCGATCTTTTCGTCAAGTGTCATACGACTCAGCAGATCGTTCACTCGATCGGCAACCGGTGCCTGTGGGTCTTTGTAGACAACGCGATCGACTGTCGGTAAGGGCGTCGCCACGATCTGTACGGCGGTCGGCGCCGCGGGCGCCTGCGTCGGCACCACGGCAGGTGGGGCAGGCGCGCATGAACTCAGGCCCACAATCCCAACCAATAAGAGCCCTAGCCCTCTCAGCCAGATTTCGGCACGCTGATAGCGCATGAACAAACTCCATCTACTGTGACGTTCAGAACGAAGGATCACACAGAGCATCGAGGCTGTTTTCTCTTCCTCTGAGATCTCTGTAATCTCTGTGGCAGAAACTGGCGGCGCTATGTAGCGGCCTCGAATCCCAAGATATCGACCCGCGACCGGCGCACCTCCAGCCAGTCGCCCGGCTCGATTCTCGGCCTGCCAATCGTCTCGGCCAAGCTAGCGGCCGTCACGCTGGTGCGCACGCCGATCACGCCGATGCCGATATCCAGCAGCAGCTCGGTGTAGAGCGACTCATACGGTAGGTGCTCGTGCTCGGCCTCCCACGATGGCACCGCAATCACCTGGCCGTACGCGATTGGCATCGTGCTGGCGCGGCCGTCGGGCAGGCTGGCCTCCGCAACCAAATCTTGGCGCGGAGCTGACTCTTGAAGCCGCACGCCGCTGAGTAAAAACACCAACCGCGCCACCCCGGCACAGCCCACCAGCTGTGGGTCGACTACATGATGTCGATCGACCACACCCAGTGCGGACACACCGCCAGTTGCTCCGATCTGCGTGGGCCGCAGCACAATCAGCGGTAAGTAGCGCCGGCCGTCGGGATGCAACTGCCCGGGCACGAAACGCTCGAACACGGATGGCAACACCAGCCGATCGCTCAAAGGGAAACGCATAATCATTCTCTCGTGTCTTCTTGTCGCCCCGTCACGGCCTCAGTTTCGGGCTGATTCATCAGCGCCTCGCGCAACGCTTCGATAAAATCGCGCGGCCGGCCGGGGCTGATGATCAACGGCGGGAGATCGTGTCGCGCGACGGCCACGAGCCGATCGCGATTCGTCGCGATGAAGAACACTGCACCATAGCGCTCCAACTGAAACGGCCCCTGGTAGCCAAACACCCCAGCGTTGAACGAGCGCCGCAGTCCAAAGCGTGGAACTTCTGCCAGTGCCGCCGCCGACGAGACCCCGGCGATCTGCTTGAACGGCACCCGCATTGACCGTACCCAACGGCGCTTGATCATCAGCCGATCCTGCTCGATCACATAGCTCGCCGGCTGCACCGCATAATTCAGCACCAGCCATACCGCCAGCGCCAACGCCACCGCCAGCGTGATAACCACGCCAGTGACCGCAATACCCGTCAATAGCATGCCGCTCAGATACAGAAACAGCGCCGGCAAGGTGATCAAACCACCCAGCATCGCAATGCCAGTCGTGATTCGCTCGGCGTATGGATCGAGCGGCGCAACATCAAACGTGGTCGTCGCCATAACACTTCGGCAGCTCGCCAATCCCTCTATCAGCACCATTATTACAGTCTATGATAACACGTCTCCTCGCGAATGGGATGTGCGGGTTTTCGAGGGAGCTTGTTCGTATGAATACGACGTACACGGTGGGGATGCGGATGCGGTTTCACCCCCATCGCGATGGAAAGTCAAACGAATTAAAAAATCTGTTATCAAACTGTTATCCATAGCGGCCCACCGCAGCTTGTTCTTGCGTCATGCGTGTGTTATAACACACCGTGTCGCTAGGAGAATACTATGCTTTCAGATCACTCCCAGATGCTGCATACAACACATGTCCTCCGTCGTCCCGCCGTCGTCATCTGGGGGTTGGCGATGCTGGCTACAGGCCTCGCAGTCGTGCTGCTCGGGGCGCCGCGCGTCGGCTATACCAATCTGATCAATGCTGGAATGATCATTGTGCTGCTGATCGCGGGCAACAGAACCGCTGTCGAGCTTGAGGATGGCAGCACACTCACGCCGGCGCCAGCGCTGCTGATCGCCGGGCTGACCATCGTAGGCTGGCCACTGCTGCCGATCGCGGCGCTGATCGGCACGCTCGCGGCCGGCGCGCTGCGCCGGCGCGCCTTCGAGCCGACGCTGACCGACGCTGCTATTCGCTGGCTGATCGTTGCGCTGATCGCGCCAATCTACTGGCTGACTCAGCCGGCCGTTGGCGTGCCATACAGCACACCAGCCGCGCTGGCCGGTCTGTTAATCATGGGCGCGATCGCTTACGCCGTCAAGCTTATTCTTGGCGGTAAGAATGCTGAGCACACGTCGTTGCGCCAACGCTGGCGCGACCGATTTCATGCCATACGCTGGTATGTACTCGCGATCGTCCCGCTTGGCGGGCTGCTCGGTGTGCTCTGGACGATCAATGCCGGGTTGTTCGTGCTTGGCCTGGCGCCGCTGGCGGTAGCTCAGCACCTTTTGGGCAATGAAATCGCACTGCGCCGCAGCACCGCCGATCTAGCCCAGCTGGCGCTCCAACGCGAGTCGTTGGCATTGCGCCTCGAACGTCTACAGGCATTGGCGACCGCAATGATCGGCACGCTCGATGTGCAAACCATGCTTGAGATTCTCTGCCGGCGACTGGCCGCGCTACTCGATGCGCCTTCCGGCTGGGTGGTACTGCTGGATGAAAACGCGCGCCCCGAGCTACAGACACGCCACAATTTGCCATACTCCGATGATATCACGCTGAACGACCCGCAGACCTACCTGACTCTCCTAGAGCGCGGACGGGTGGTGCTGGTGACCGACGAGCGCTGTCAGGCGCTCGCGCCGTCGTTCGCGGCCGACATAGCGGCGGGCTGGTCGGCCGTGCTATGTATCCCGCTCTTGGGCGACGGCGACGGAACCGGCACAACACTACCGTTGCTCGGCGCGATCTGCCTGGCCTTCAATCGGCTGCGCGGGCTCGACGCCGACGAACAGCGTGTTCTGAGTTCGTTCGCGCACCAAGCGGCCGTGTCAGTTGAAAACGCGCGATTGTTCGACCAGTTGCGCCACAAGCAGGCCGAGCTGATTCAATCATCCAAGCTGGCGGCGGTCGGAACCTTCGCGGCCGGCATCGCTCACGAGTTCAACAATTTGCTCGCCAGCATGCTGGGCTATGCCGAGCTGGGCTACAGCGCGTCGGATTCGGCCGAAAAGAATCACTCGCTCCAGGTAGTGATCCAGGCCTGCCGGCGCGGCCGCAGCATCACACGCGGGCTGCTGACCTTCGCGCGCCGACAGGAGCATCATCGCGGCCTGGCCGATGTCAGCGACGCCATCAACGAAACCCTGCTGCTGGTCGAGCTCGATCTGCAAAAATCACATATCGAGGTCGTCCGCCGGATCGAGCCAGTGCCACCAACCGTGTGCGATTTGGGCCAGCTCTCGCAAGTTGTGCTGAATTTGATTACCAATGCTCGCGACGCTATGCGGCCTGATGGCGGCACAATCACGATTGGGCTGCGCGAGCGCCGTGGCGCGATCGAGCTGAGCGTCAGCGACACCGGCAGCGGCATCGCGGAAGAGATCCGCGACAAGATCTTCGAACCGTTTGCCACTACCAAAGGCGCGCTCGGCGGCAGCCAAACGCCCGGCACCGGGCTCGGTCTCTCGATTTCGTATGGTATTGTGCAAGACCACGGCGGCACGATTGAGGCCGAGAGCACACCTGGCCGTGGCACGACCATGATCGTGCGGCTGCCGATCGTCAACGAAGTGGGCATGGAGCGCGAGGTGGCGATAGGAGCATGAAACGATCGAGATGTAAAAGTTCCCATGTACTGTAGGGAGCTATAGGAATTGAAGGAATTTTCAGAGTAATTCATGGACTCAACGACGCTGCTGCTCGATCAAAGCGATCACATTCTCACACTGACCCTCAATCAACCCGCTACCCTTAATTCGCTCGATCTGCCCCAATGGGACGAGCTTGCGCATGTCTTGAGCCGAGCCAGTGACGACGCTGACATCCACGCGATTGTGCTGACCGGTGCGGGGCGCGCGTTTAGCGCCGGCGCCGATATTCGCGGCATGCGCGAGCGCCGCACTGCCGCCCAGCAGATTGCTCGCCTCAATCAGATCAACCCGGTGATTCAGCAGCTCGCCGCCGAAACTCTGGTGCAGGGCGAGTGTGTCGAGACCACCGAATTCCAAGCGGCAGTAGCGGCCGTCATGGAGCGCCGGCCAAATCCCTAACGTGGAGTTCAGCCGCCCGCCGGATGGCACCAATAGATCGGGACGACGCTTGGGCTGAACCCAGCATCCAAAATCACCGCGCTCGATATTCACAGGCCCACAACAAGCCCCAAGTGACTATCATCGAGCCGATGAGCGCCCCAACGATGCCTCCGAGATAGATCATGGCCGCTAGACCCACAGTGCCGAGAATGAAGCCCATTGACGGTGGCCGCATAACTACCAGCATGATGGATGATACGTTATGGTTCCTCGTGGATCGAACACTACAACGACCGAGTTGCGATAACACACGCGACAGAAGTATACGAGCCGTTTAGATATCGCGCTGTGACGCGTGCTATAATGAGGCGCGCCGTACCTCTCGACTTACACTCTATTTCACAACGATACAATAAAAAGGAGAGTCTGCAATGACGCAACTACAGCCAGGTGAGCATAACATGACCGACTATGAAGCCGAGCGGCGCACATTCTCGCTCACAGCGCCCGACGACTTCAACTGGGCCTTCGACGTGATCGATCGCTGGGCCGGCGACCCGCACAAAGAAGCAATGTATTGGGTCGGCCCCGACGGCGGCGAGCGCCACGTAACCTTTGCCGATTTCAAGCGGCGCTCGAACCAGTTGGCGAATGCACTGGAGTCGCTCGGCGTGCGGCGTGGCGATCGCGTGTTTCTCATGCTGCCGCGCCTGGTCGAGTGGTGGGAAGCGATTCTCGGTATCATGAAGGCTGGCGCGGTGTCGATGCCCGGCACGACCCTGCTAACACCCAAAGATATTGCCTACCGCGCCAATTTGGCCGAAACGCGCGTGGTGATCACCGACGCCGCTAATGCCGCTAAGTTCGACGAAGTGCGCGCCCAATGCCCGTCGTTCGAAATAATGATCGTGGTTGGATCCAAGCGTGACGGCTGGATAAGCTATGAGTCGATCGTGAGCTCCGCCAGCACGGAGCGCGCCCGCCTGGCCACGCCGAGCAGCGACCCATGCATGATCTACTTCACCTCCGGCACGGTCGGCTACCCAAAGATGGTGCTGCACACCCATGCATCCTACCCAATCGGCCACACCATCACCGGCAAATATTGGCTCGACCTGCGGCCAAGCGATTTGCATTGGAACATGTCCGAGACCGGCTGGGCCAAGGCGGCTTGGAGCAATCTGTTCGGCCCCTGGAACATGGGTGCATCGCTGTTCACGTACGATGGGCGCGGCAAGTTCAACGCCCGCGAGACGCTGGAATTCCTCCAGAAATACCCGATTACTACCTTCTGCGCCCCACCCACAATCTATCGTATGCTGGTGCTGGAAGATCTGCAAGCATACACGTTCGCCGCGCTCCGCCATTGCACTGGCGCCGGCGAGCCGCTCAATCCCGAAGTGATCGACATCTGGCGCGCCGCTACCGGATTGACCATCCGCGACGGCTACGGCCAAACCGAGACGGTGCTGCTGTGCGCCAACTTCCCGCCGCTGGAAGTCAAGCCCGGCTCGATGGGTAAGCCCTCACCCGGCTTCGACATCGCAATTGTCGGCGACGACGGCGCGGTGCTGCCGGCCGGCAAGGAAGGCGACATCGGCGTACGGATTGCGCCTGAGCGCCCGCTGGGGCTGTTCAAAGAGTACTGGCGCAACCCCGACGCCAGCGCCAACTGCATCCGCGGCGACTGGTATATCACCGGCGACCGCGCACTCATGGACGAGGATGGCTACTTTTGGTTCGTGGGCCGCGCCGACGACGTCATCCTCAGCGCCAGCTATCGGATCGGTCCGTTCGAAGTCGAAAGCGCGCTCGTTGAGCATCCGGCCGTTGCCGAAGCGGCCGTGGTGGCCAGCCCGGACAATCTACGCGGCGAGGTCGTCAAGGCATTTGTGATCCTTGCGCCTGGCCACGCCGCTTCGGACATTTTGGCGAGCGAGCTGCAAGAATACGTCAAGAACGCCACCGCGCCTTACAAATATCCGCGCGAGATCGAGTTTGTAACCGAGCTGCCCAAGACGATCAGCGGCAAGATCCGTCGTGTCGAGCTGCGCGAACGCGAGCGCCAACGCAAGCAGAGTAGCGCGTAATTACGAGGATAGAGGATAGAGGATAGAGGATAGACAAATGATTCACTCTCTCCTGTCTCCTAACTTCTGACTTCTGATATAAAACGAACCTACTACGAAGATTACATCGTCGGCGACCAGTTCGAGACGCCGGCGCGCACCATCGGCGAGGATGATGTGCGCCGCTTTGCCGAGCTCACCGGCGACCACCATCGGCTGCATCTCGACCCGGAATTCGGCCGCGCGTCGATATTCGGCGAGCGAATCAGTCACGGACTGCTCGGCATGGCGATAGTCAATGGCCTAAGCTTTAGCAGCGCGATCGACTCGGATTATATCTTGGCGTTTCTTGGCGTTAGCTGGAAATTCCTGGCGCCAATTCGCTTCGGCGACACCGTGCGCGCTGTCATCCGGGTGGCCGGGTGCCGGCCGACACGCAAGGCCGACCAGGGTATTGTCGTCGAAGCTATTCAGTTGACTAATCAGCGCGACGAGCCAGTTCAAGAAGGTGAGTTCACATTCCTAGTCAAGCGGCGCGGCGAAATGAACTGATAACCCTCAACCCCCTCAAGACGCAACGAAAGGCGGCCGCGACTTGGAGCGCGACCGCCCTCGTAAGACATACTGTTCACCGTGCGGGAGTTAGCCCGTACCACGCGGCTGAAGCCGCCACGACGAACAGGAGATTACTCAAGATATGCCTGTAATCGCCCGCCCAGGTTAGGAGAGCGCAGATGCCGCAGCGCTTCCGCCTCGATCTGGCGGGTGCGCTCGCGCGTAATGCCAAACGTCACGCCGACTTCTTCCAGCGTACGCCGGCGCCCGTCGGTTAGGCCATAGCGCAACTGCAATATTGCGCGCTCGCGCTCGGGCAACTCCATCAGCGCGCGCGACAGATCTTGCTGCAACATCCGCTGCGCGGCAATCTCGACCGGCGCGGTCGATTCGTCGTCGGCCAGGTGATCGCTGAGATGCCCTTCGCCCTCATCGCCAAGCGGTTGCTCAAGCGAAATTGGTTGAGCCGAGGCCTGCATCAGTCGCTCCACCTTGCGCACGCTCACGCCCAGCACCTCGGCCAGCTCCTCGGGGGTTGGGGCGCGCTCCAGCAGCTGCTCAAGCTGGTGCGTCACCCGCCGCAGCTGCCCAATCGCGTCGCTGAGATGCACCGGCAAACGGATCAGCCGGCCCTGCTCGGCAATCGCCCGCGTGACCGCTTGGCGGATCCACCAAGTCGCATAGGTCGAGAAACGGTTACCGCGGGTGTAATCAAACTTCTCGACCGCGCGCATCAGACCGATATTGCCTTCCTGAACCAGATCCATAAATGAGAGCGGCCCGCCGTGATACTTCTTGGCGATGCTGACGACCAAGCGTAAGTTCGATTGGATCAGCGTACGGCGCGCCTCGTCGCCCTGCGCGATTGTTCGCTCAAGCGCAACTTGCTCGCACAAGGGCAGGTCGCCAAGCTGTTGGAGCGCCTGGCGCGCCGCTAGCCCGTTGATAATATTCTGGGCCAGCGTAACCTCGTCGGCAGCAGTAAGCAGTGAGACTTGACCAATTTCACGAAGATACGTCTGAACCGAATCTTCGATTGGCTCAGCGTCATTGTCTGCTTCATCGGCCAGCAACTCGGATGGCTCTTCTTCCCAGATCAAATCAGTTTCATCGGCGGAAGGTTCTTCGGGAGCGACAACATATTCTTGGAAGGCATTGATTTGGCTCATCTTGGTGCGCTCCATGACCTGCTCAATCGGTGAGCAGGTCAGCTGTCTTGTGCTGCGCGCTGTGTCTCAGCGCAACGGCTACGCTAGAATCTACGTAGAAGCATGCAAAGGCGGATCCGTCGCCCAGCTTCTACTTGAATATCTATAGTACCGTTGAACAGCATAGAAAGTTGCGCCTCGGCACGCCCGATCGCCCAACCACGTTAGCGCCTGCTAGAACGACGTGCGGAGAATCCACGAAGTCACACGAATAAACACAAAAGCAGCATTACTTCGTGTATCTTCATGTCGCTTCGTGGATCATGATGAATACTCATCCGACGTTCTAGGCCTGCCGAGTCAGCACAAAGCCACAGATCTCACCAAGAGCGCGAGTTGCGCTTGAGCGTTCGAAGGTATTTAGGTACGTAAGTGCGCGATCGGTAATCTGGCGGGCCTCGGCGAGCGCTCGCTCAACGCCACCGGCGGCGATCACCGCTGCGAGCAACTGCGGCACCCGCCCTGGGTCTGGCGCGCCGGTCCGCGCGAGTTCGCGCAAGAGTGGGCTATGGCTCTCGGCAACAGCATAGATCAGCGGAAGTGTCAGCGTACCTTCGCGCAAGTCATTCCCAGCCGGCTTGCCCAGCGTAGCCTCATCGCCCGTGAAGTCGAGCACATCATCGACAATCTGGAACGCCAAGCCCAGATCGTAGCCAAAATGGCCCAAGGCCGCGATCTGCTCGACCGTGCCGCCCGAAACCGCAATACCAGCCCTGCAGGCGGCCTCGAACAGTGCCGCGGTTTTGCTACCGATTTTATAAAAGTATTGCGTGAGCGCTACGTCAAGCGGCTCAAGCTGGGTTACCGGGCGCAGCTCGCCTTCGACCACCGTCTGCGCGGCATCGGCATAAAACTTGATAATTCGCGGGTCGGGCTCAGCCGATAGTTCGCCGGCCGCCAGCGCGAAAAAGTAATCGCCCAGCATCACCGCAACATGGCTATCCCAGCGGGTATGAACCGTTACCCGGCCGCGCCGTCGTAATGCGTGATCCACCAGATCATCGTGTACCAGCGAGGCCGCATGCAAGAGTTCAATAGCCATCGCCGGCCGTACCGCGCGCTCTAGGTTATAGGTGCCCAGCCGCGCTGCAAGCAGCACCAACGCCGCACGCAAGCGCTTGCCACCAGCCGCCACCGTATATGCGCCCGCAGCGGAGAGCAACCGTGAGTGTGAAGCGGTTCGCTCGACCATCAAGCGTTCAACTTCCGCCAAATCGCTCCCCAAAGCCGCCCGCCGAAATATATCGCCCAAATCGGGCGCCACGAGCGGCAGAAGCGCGCCATCGATCGCGCTCGATGAAGATAGCTCGCGCTGCACCGCCGGGATGGCCATACGACGAAACCTTTCTAGAGCATGGAAGCCAAGCGCTTGTGATAGATAACACTGTTAAATATATCACAAATTCGGGAGCAGTCAAGACGAGCCGATTGCTTTGCGTGTTGGCATATTTCTTGCTTTGCCGGTAACGCGACAATCAGGCAAGTCATTGGTTGGAAACCCACTATGAGCGACCCTACCACACCAAATGGCGCTTCTTCAGCACCGGCAGAAACTTCTCTGTGGCAGCGTATAACACTGAAACAAGTGGCGTTCGGCACCGCACTTGTCACACTGGTGATCACGGCGTTGGTGCTGATTGTGGCATTACGCTATGTTGTTCTGCTGTTGTTTCTGGGCATCGTGGTTGCAACCGCTTTGGCTCCGCTTGTAGAGCGCTTACGAAATTTTGGCCTGTCGCAGAGCGCGGCCAATTTAGTCGCCTTTGGCATGCTTCTGCTGGTCGCGATCGGGATCGCAATCGCGTTGATTCCGTTCTTCGCCGCGCAGATTGTCCAGGCAGTTTCCGATTTCCCGGCTTTTTACGCCGGATTTCGTACGACCGTTACTCAATCCAATTCACGCTTTCTCCGCGAGCTTGGGGCACAACTGCCAGCCGATCCTTTTAATAGTCTGTCGCAAGATAGCGGTGCGGCGTTAAGCGATCAGATCTTGGCAATAATACCAAGCGCCGTGCGGACGGTGTTCTTCAGCATTCTGGTACTTTTCTTGAGCTATTATTGGCTCTACTACCGCGCACTGGCCATCCAATCGGTCGCCTTGTTGATTCCACTCAATCAGCGCGCCGGGGTCGTAGAGATCTGGAACGAAAGCGAGCAAAAGATCGGCGCATTTGTCCGCGGTCTGGTGATTTTAAGCTTTATCATTGGCATTCTTTCAGCCATTGGCTATGTGGCAATCGGCCTGCCGTATGGCTTAACTATTGCGGTGATTGCCGGCTTGCTTGAGGCGATACCCTATGTCGGGCCGATCATCACCACAGTGTTAGCCAGCTTGGTCGGACTGGCGGTGTCGCAGAACATGGCCCTGCTGGCTATTGGCGTCGCGCTGATAATCCAATTTCTAGAAAACTCAATCGTGGTGCCGCGTGTCATGGATAAGGCCGTCGGTGTCAGCCCGGTCGTCACGCTTTTGGCGCTGGCTGTGTTTAGCGATCTCTTTGGTCTGCTGGGCGCACTGCTGGCAGTGCCGCTGGCGGCAGTCTTTCAGGTACTGCTCGACCGCCTGATGCGGACGACGACAATCCCAACCGAACAGATCGGCGGGCGCGACAAGCTGGCATTATTGCGCTACCAAACGCAAGATCTCGCGCAAGATCTGCGCCAGCAGGTTCGTACGAAAACAGAGGAAGCCGATGCGGAAGTAGATGCGACCGAAGAAGAACTCGAAGCGCTCCTGACCGATCTCGACGGGCTGCTCGCAACAGCGCAGGAGCAACAGGCATGAAGCGTGTCGCTCAAATCACGCTTACGATCGGCGCAACCTTGCTGGCAATTGGGCTGATCTGGGTATTTCAGCCGACATTGGCCCTGTTTGGCGGTTCGTTGGCCATTTCGGCGGCGCTACGGCCGTTGGTGCAGCGCTTAGAAAATCGCGGTATTGGCCGCAGTATAGCCATCCTGATTTGGTATCTGCTCATTTTGGCAGGCCTGGCCGTTGGCATACTGATCTACGCCGTCGGCATTGTCGATGAGATTTCGACTAGCGCCGAGCAACTGCCGCGCTCGTATGGCGCGATGATTGAGGCATGGAAACACGGCTCGGAATTGCAGCGGACGATCGCCACGCATCTGCCCGATTTCGATCGCTTGCTGGGCAGCTTTACACGCGGCGATGGCCTGGCAACCGTGAGTGGAACGATCATCGGCATTTCAGGGAATGTGGCCAGCTTTTTGCTGTTTGGCTTTGCAGTGCTTAGCCTGGCGTATTACTGGCTGATCGAGGTAGCGCACTTCGAACGCTTATGGCTCTCGCTCTTGCCAGTCGGGGCGCGCGTGCGCGCACGCACGGTTTGGCGGAACGCCGAAACCGCGGTTGGCGCCTACATTCGCACGACCGTGATCGCCGTCGCAATATCGGCGCTGCTGTTGCTGGCACTCTACCGGGTGGTCGGGTTGCCATTCGACACGCTGTTTGCGCTGATTGGCGGGTTTAGCCAGCTTGTGCCGCGCCTCGGCCCGGCGCTGGCGCTGCTCCCGCCGGCGCTGATAGCGCTGATCATGTTTCAACCGCTGCAAGCTGTTGTGGTGCTGGTCGTTGGTATCGGCATTCAAATCTTTACCCATCGATTCGCCGTACGCGCCATGCAAACCGAGGCACTAAAGGTCAACCCATTGCTCCAGGTGTTGGTTCTGCTAGCGCTGGCCGAGCTCGGCGGTTTTTGGGCTATGATCTATGCGCCGCCGCTGGCGGCCTTAATCCAAGTGCTTTACGCCGGAATCGTTACTGCGAACACTTCAACGCAGCCGGAGGAGGATATGCTCGATCTGCTGACGGCACGTCTCGAGCGACTAAAGGCCGCGCCCGACGCCGAGCGGATCGAAGTCGTCAGCACGCTCCGCCGCAGCGATGATCTGCTCAAACAGGCGCGCGATCTGCTGGAAAATAATTCGTAACGGCGGCGTCAGCCGATCAGGCGCCGCGCCAGTGTCGTGCCCGAGCTAAAGCCACAGGCAGCCAGGAATTCGCGCGTCCCCGCCTCGACCTCGGGAAGCGCGACCTGGATCAGCGCGCAGCCGCGCGCGCTGGCCAGGGCAGCGGAGAACTCGACCAACGCCGTGCCCAGGCCGCCTCGCCGTAGCTCGCCGCCAACCACCAGATCGTCGAGCGTCGCATACCAGCCGCGCAGCGATTGGTGGAAGCCCAATAATGCAACTCCGCCAACCAGGCCATCGACCTCGGCGACCAACGTCGGCCGATCCGGGTCGGTCAGTCGATCGTGCAGTAGCGCCTCAGCGGCGACCAACCGATTATCATCGGGCTGCGCTCCGCCCAGCAGCAACGCCAGCACTGCCGGGGTATCCGATCGCTCGGCATAGCGCACCCACAGCATGTCCGACTGTTCGACGGGCAGATGCAAGCTCTCGATCGCCCGCGCTTCACGCCGCCAGCGCTCGATCGCCTGCAAATGAGTAGGAAAGGCCAGCGGCGCCGGCAAGGCATCCAGCGCAAACGCGCCTACCTCGGTCGCGTCGTCGGCAGCTGCAAGTTCACCGCCGGTAGCGGTGGCGGCATAGCTAATCAACAGACCAGTGCTCTGGCCCTCGCCAAATGAATAGACCCCCAACAAGTGATCGACGCGCACCAGCAGCCCGGTTTCCTCGTGGCATTCACGCGCGGCCGCCTCTTCGGCGCTCTCGCCCAGTTCCATAAAGCCAGCCGGTAGCGCCCAACAGCCAGCCCGCGGCTCGTAGCGCCGCCGCACCAGCACGACCTGGCCTTCCAGCGCGACCACCACTCCGACCGCCGGGACTGGGTTGCGGTACAAAATAAAGCCGCAGACCGGGCACACATCGCGTTCGCGATCGTCGACCAGCCGCCGCTGCATGGGCGTGCCGCATCGCGCGCAGTATACGGGTTGAGACATACTATCACCAGGATTTGAGGATAGAGGATGGAAGATAGAGGGTAGCCGAATCGGCGCTGTATCCTCCATCTTCCATCCTCTATCCTCGATCTTCTATCAACCCCACAACATAGCTAGATCGCCTTCTGCCGCTCCCGCACCGTCTCGAGGCGCCCAAGGTGGCACGCTTCGCTGAGGCTGACCAGGTACGGTAGATCTTCGCTATATTCGATCACACTAATACTGGCGTTGGTCACCCAGATGCGATTGATCCGATCCATATTCATGCCGAGCGCGTCGGCCACCAAGATCTTGACGACCACATCGTGGGTCGAGATCAGCACATTGCGCCCATGATAGTCGGAGCATAACCGATCCTTGAAGTCGAGCACCCGCTTGAGGATATTGCTAAAGCTCTCGCCATTCGGCATCTGCGCGCGGGTTGGGTGCGCGCGCCATTCGCGTAATCCCTCGCCATAGCGCTCGATCACCTCTTCGGCCATCAAGCCTTCCCAATCGCCATGGTTGATTTCGAGCAGCGCCGGCTCCAACGTAAACGGCACGTCGGTATGATGCCGCGCGATCGCCTGGGCAGTCTTCGCCGCGCGCTGCAGCGGGCTGGCGAAAATAATGTCGATCGGCTCGTGAGTCAAGCGCCGCGCCAGCGCCTCGGCTTGGCGCGCGCCCAATTCGGAAAGCGGCGTGTCTTGCTGACCCTGGTAGCGGCCGATCCGGTTCCACTCACTTTCGCCATGGCGCACAATAATCAATCGCATAAGTCGTCATTCTCGCATCCGGCGGCATGCCGGGATCAACGGCCAATAGCCTACTTCCAAGAATCGACGACGCTGACGACCACTTGTACCACACCAGTGTGACCGGCCGCAATTATAGCCGAATTTAATCAGTTCATGCGTGCAGCGACAATCCCTTTCACTGCGAAACCGGCTATAATAGCCGCACTCAGTAGCTTGCTGATCGCCGATCCATCCGACCTGGCCAGCAAGGAGAGGAGCAGTGGAGATGACGACCGACAACCGTGGCGAACTCGTGGTTTTGCCGACACCTGCGGCGCTGACCGACGAGGCGGCGCGCCGCTTCGCCGAGCTGGCCGAAGCGGCAATTCAGCGGAATGGACGCTTCACCGTCGCGCTGTCGGGCGGCAGCACGCCGCGTGCGCTGCACCAGCGCCTAGCCCAGCCACCACTCAGCACCGCAATCGATTGGAGCAAGGTGCTTGTGTTCTGGGGCGACGAGCGCTTCGTGCCGCCCGACAGCGAAGATAGTTGCTTTCGGATGGCGCGCGAGACATTGCTGGATCACATACCAATTCCGGCTGCAAATATCTTTCCCGTGCCAACCGTCGGCGGCACGCCCGAAAGCGCCGCCAACGCCTATGCCGAGACGCTCGTAGTGCAGTTCGACTCTCAGACGCCGCGCTTCGACCTCATTTTGCTCGGCATGGGCCCCGATGGTCACACCGCCTCGCTATTCCCCGGCCACCCCGAGCCCAGCGCGCCAAGCGACGAGTTGGTCGTCGCCGTGCATAGTGCGCCCAAGCCGCCGCCAACTCGAATCTCTTGTACCTATCAAGTGCTGAATGCGGCCGAGCATGTGCTGTTCCTGGTTGCCGGGCCCGACAAAGCGGCCACGCTCCGCGAGGTACTACGCGGACCGCTCGCGATTGCGCGGCTGCCCGCGCAAGGAGTACGTCCGGCGCGTGGCGAGCTGGTCTGGTTGGTGGATCAGGCCGCGGCTGCTCAGTTATCTGAAGGGTAGCCACAAACCGAATACAGGAGTCAGGAGTCTGCATTGAAACTCCTGACTCCTATTCTGGGAACAGTTCGTCGATTGCCGACTGCGCTTGCTGACGGCTGACCTCGGCGCGGCCGACTGCGCGATAGAAGTCGGCATCGTATGGGCGCGTGCGAATGACCACCGCCATCGGCACTGCATGCCCTAGCACCAGCGCCTGCTGGCGGCTGTCGAGGCTCGCTAGCACCGACTTGAGACTGGAACTACCGCTGACGCCCGTAAACACCGCATCGATATCCTTGTCGTCGTTCAGCAGGGCCGTAATCCGGCTGCCGAGCTGACTCATGACCTCCGTGTCGATCGAAGAGGGCCGCTGGTCGACGACCAGCAGAGTCACGCTGTACTTGCGCAGCTCGCGGGCGATCGTGCCGAAAATGGTCTGTTTGGCGGTCGAAGGATTGAGAAATTTATGCGCCTCTTCAATTGTAATCATCAGCTGGCGAGGCTTATCGGCCAGATTTTTCGTCCGCGTAAATTCGTCGGTCTTTTCCACCCAGCGGCGGCGAATACGGCGCGTTATAATATTGGCAACCAGCATATACGACAATGAGTCGCCATAGCGCCCGAACTCGAGCACGACATGGCGACCATGCGATAAATGATCGATCATCCGCTCGATCGCCACGGTTGGCGCGGTCTCACGCACAAACCCTTTGCGCGCTACTTGCTCCAGTTTACGTTTCAGCGCGCTGAGGGCTCCCGCATGGCCTCCGACAGCTTCGGCGAACTCCTTCAGCGTCTCGGTGTCCATGCCCAACAGCGCCTTCAGCCAGCCATCCTTAAATCGATCGACCAATAGATACGCGGACTCAGTAGCTGTATCGTTGAGATTCAGTTCTTCCTTTAATAAGGTAATGTCTTCCACCTCGATTTGATCGAGTCCGATCACGATCTCTTCATCGGCGGCGACGCCACGGCTGCGCGAAGAAGCCATGTCGAGGGTGTAGACCAATACCTCGGCGCCGAAGAGCTGGCGCAAGCCTTTCACAAACGTGCCGTCTTCTGAGTACGAGTCGTGGCCATACTCGTTATGCATGTCGAAGATCAGGTTCGCGGCGACTTGGCCCTTAATCGTACCCGATAGCAACAAGCGTGTCAGAAAGCTCTTGCCGGTGCCGCTCTTGCCGAAGACGCCATTCGAACGCTCGACCAGCCGCTCGAGATTAATACACACCGGCACATCCATATCGAGCGGCCGGCCAATCTCAAAATGGATTGCATCTTCAGTGCCGAATACACGCGTGAAATCGCTCTCGTCGGCCTCGAGCACCTGCGCGAAATGGCGCGGTACAGTCTTGGGCGGCAGCAGCCCTTGGTTCACATCGCTTGGCAGCATCAGCATTGGCTTCAGCGTAATCGAACCATAGGTCGATGTTCCGGCAAGCACCTCATAGATGAAGGGATCGCCATTTGGCGGATCAACCAGTACTTTCTGGTTGGTCGCTTCAAGAACGACATCGGTTATCATAGAAAAAAATTCGTTTTTCTCGCCTTTAATCACAACAAACTTACCTACGCGCATATCTTCGACGCTCTCGCGGCCTTCAAGGCGGGCGCACAAGCCATCGACCAACGAGCCGCTGGTGATCACGCCCAAGCGATTTCGTGAAATTGATCGCATAAGCCCGACTTTCTTAGCTAAAGGCATGTCATAACATAGAACAAATATACCATTAAGCCTACGACTGTCAAGCAAACAAAACTGGTATAATAATAGTAGTTAGACTTAGAGTTCCTAAAGATCATTTACGACCTTCTCCAACATGCAATCCACCAGACCGCGGCGCGCAGTAGGTGCTTGCTCACCAAAGCCATGTCGCTTTGCAACAAGCCAGAACGACTCAGGATCGTGAAATCATGCCGCATATTGTGATCGTTGAAGATGAAGCCGATGTTCGCGAATTTCTCTATCGGGCGTTCCACCGTCACGCTCCCAACAGCGAGATCAGTGTGGCCAGCGATGGCGTAGCCGCGCTCGATCTGATCAACCAATCTGGCTGCGATCTCTTAATCAGCGACCAACGCATGCCGCTTATGACCGGCATCGAACTCTTGCAGGCCATTCGTGCTAATGGTGCAACCTTTCCCGCCATCATTATTTCAGCCGACATGACCGCAGAGCTTGCCGCAATCGAAGCGGGCGCAAATGCTTTTTTCTACAAACCGTTGAGCATGAGCCAGATCCGCGATATCATCCAAACCTGGCTCAAACCCAACGGCGCCTAAATTGCGCTCCGGAATTTGACAGCCCATAGCCACTGTGATATACTCTCCTATCGCTGTGCAAATAACCTAAGCGCTAATTGATTGCACACATCTTTGAGCCCTATCTAAGGCGCGGCGCCTGCCACGACCAGAACGGGGTTCGAGTTTTCTTTTGTGTAGAGGGGATCGCATTGCGAGCGGTATCTCGCAGCGCGTACGAACAGCAATAAAGACTCGGTCCTGCTCTGTGTAAGGCACAGGCGTCTAAGGAAGGAACGACACAGGATGCCGACGATCAATCAATTGGTACGCAAGCCTCGCAAGCCGGTAATCAAGAAAACCAAAGCGCCTGCATTGCGGTTCACGTACAATGCAATTAAGGGCCGGCTGACACGTGGCAAGGGCTCACCATTCAAGCGTGGTGTCTGCACGCAAGTGAAGACCATGACGCCCAAGAAGCCCAACTCGGCGCTGCGCAAGATTGCGCGTGTTCGCTTAAGCAATGGTATGGAGGTCACCGCTTATATTCCCGGCGAGGGCCATAACCTGCAGGAGCACTCGGTGGTGCTGATCCGCGGCGGCCGCGTGAAAGATCTGCCAGGCGTGCGATACCATATCGTGCGCGGTGTGCTCGACGCACAGGGTGTGGCGAACCGCAAGCAGGGTCGCTCGAAGTATGGCACCAAAAAGGCCGGTTCCGGGCCGGCGAAGAAGAGGTAGCAATCCGTATTGCGTATTACGTATTACGTATGCTGGCGGCTGTCAGGTGAGAGTACGCAACACGCAATATGCAACACGCACTATTGAGGTGATCAATGCCCCGTCGAGGAACCATTACGAAGCGCATTCCTTTGCCCGACGCTCGTTATAACAGCGTCGTGGTGCAGCAGTTCATCAATAAGGTGATGCAGCGCGGCAAGAAGAGCGCAGCCGAAAAGATTGTCTACGAGGCGCTAGAGTTGGCGGCCGAGCGTTTGAAGAAGACGCCGATAGAAATTTTTGAAGTGGCGCTGCGCAATGCCGGCCCGGCGATCGAGGTCAAGCCGAAACGGGTTGGCGGCGCGACCTACCAAGTGCCGGTCGAGGTCAAGAGCGACCGTCGGCAATCGCTGGCGATGCGCTGGTTGCTGATTTCAGCGCGCGGCCGCAGTGGCAAGCCCATGTACGAGCGACTGGCCGCTGAGATCATGGACGCATATAACAACACCGGTAGCACAATTAAGCGTAAAGAAGATGTGCAGCGTATGGCTGAGGCCAACCGTGCCTTCTCACATTACGGTAAGTTCTAAGGGAGAACAAAGAACAAGGAATAAAGAACAAAACGGAAGAGTCATTTAAACTTTGTTCTCTGTTCTCGGTTCGTTGTTCTCGAACTAGGGAAAACGAGGAAAGAAGATCATGCCCCGCGAGATACCATTAGAGCGGACAAGAAATATCGGTATTATTGCCCATATTGATGCGGGAAAGACGACGACGACCGAGCGCATCCTTTTCTATACCGGCCGAACATATAAGATCGGCGAGGTCCATGAAGGCACCGCCACGATGGACTGGATGGAGCAGGAGCGCGAGCGCGGCATCACGATTACCGCCGCTGCGACCACGGCCCAGTGGAGCGTCAACGACGAGTTGTATCGCATTAATATCATTGATACGCCCGGCCACGTTGACTTCACCGCCGAGGTTGAGCGCTCGCTTCGCGTGCTCGATGGCGGCGTGGTAGTCTTCGACGCGGTCGCCGGTGTCGAGCCGCAATCTGAGACCGTCTGGCGTCAGGCCGATAAGTATAAGGTACCGCGGATCTGTTTTGTCAATAAAATGGATCGCACCGGCGCCAACTTCGAGCGCACAGTACAGATGATCAAAGATCGGTTGGGCGCCAGAGCCGTGCCGATCCAAGTGCCGATTGGCGCCGAAGATCGCTTCCGCGGCATTGTCGACCTGCTGAATAACAGGGCGGTTGTGTATCTGGACGACGCCGGCAAACGCGAGGAGCTCGCCGAGATTCCGGCGGAAGTGGCAGCGCAGGCTGAACAGATGCGCCAGGAGATGATCGAGGCGATTGCCGAGACTGACGACGAGCTAACGCTGCTGTATCTCGAAGGCGAAGAGCTCGGCGTGGAAGAGCTGCGCCGCGCGCTCCGCAAGGCAACCATCGACGGCAAAATTGTGCCAGTGCTTTGTGGCGCCGCGCTCAAAAATAAGGGCGTGCAGCGCGTACTCGACGCGGTTGTCTATTACCTGCCGTCGCCGCTCGATATCCCGCCAATTAGCGGCACACTGCCGGGGCATGTTGCTACTGAAGAGGGCGTCGAAATTCTCACGCGCGAGACGAGCGAAGATGCGCCATTCGCGGGCCTGGTGTTCAAGATCATGGCCGACCCATATGTCGGCAAGCTGGCCTACTTCCGAGCATATTCTGGAAAGCTCGAGGCCGGCTCGTATGTGCTGAACACCACCCGTGGCCAGCGCGAGCGCGTTGGGCGCCTGATCCAGATGCATGCCAACCACCGCGAAGAGATCAAAGAGGTCTATGCCGGCGATATTGGCGCGATGGTCGGCCCCAAGCAAACCTTCACCGGCGACACGATCTGCGACCCGGATAACCCGATCGCGCTCGAGAATATCCGCTTCCCTGAGCCGGTGATCCAGCTCGCGATCGAGCCAAAGACCAAGTCCGACCAGGACAAGCTCGGCGTCGCACTGCAAAAGCTGAGCGAGGAAGATCCGACCTTCCGGGTCCACACCGACGAGGAGACCGGCCAGACGATTATTGCCGGTATGGGCGAGTTGCACCTGGAAGTGTTGGTCGACCGCATGCGCCGCGAATATAAGGTTGAGGCGAATCAGGGTAAGCCGCAAGTGGCTTATCGCGAATCGATCAGCATACCGACCGAAGTTGACTCCAAATTCGTTCGCCAAACCGGCGGTAAGGGCCAGTATGGCCATGTCAAGCTCCGGCTTGAACCACTGGAGCGCGGCGCGGGCTTTGAGTTCGTCAACGCGATCGTCGGCGGCTCGGTTCCGAGGGAGTATATCGGGCCAACCGAGCAAGGCGTCAAAGAGGCAATGCAAGGTGGCGTTTTGGCCGGTTTCCCGGTGGTCGACCTTAGAGTGACGCTGTTTGATGGCTCATACCACGAGGTTGACTCTTCGGAAATGGCTTTCAAGATCGCCGCTTCAATGGGTTTGAAAGACGGTGTCCGCAAGGCTCGGCCGCAATTGCTCGAGCCGGTGATGAAGGTTGAAGTTACGACGCCCGAGGATTTCCTTGGCGCTGTGCTCGGCGATCTCAACTCGCGTCGCGGCCACGTCGAGGGCATGGAAGCGCGTGGTAACGCACAGGTCGTGCGCGCCTACGTGCCGCTGGCCTCGATGTTCGGCTACACGACCGACCTACGATCTTCCACCCAGGGCCGCGCGACGTCGTCGATGGAGTTCGCATACTACCAGCCGGTGGCCGAGTCGCTGGCGAAGGAAATCATCGAAAAACGACGAGGATAATACCGCGAGGCTAGAGACTTGAGACTTGAGATTTGCAGAGAGTTACAAGCCTCAAGCCTCTAGCCCCAAGTCTCAAGCAATAAAGGAGTAACCTTCTTATGGCCAAGCAGAAATTCGAGCGCACCAAGCCGCACGTCAACGTCGGCACGATTGGGCATGTCGACCATGGCAAAACCACCCTCACCGCCGCGATTACCAAGGTCCTGGCCATGAAGGGCGCTGCCAAATATACCTCCT
>WNGB01000758.1_pt1 | contig 136256 bp, 153 predicted proteins | sample 5400681 | NCBI WGS metagenome assembly WNGB01 (sample SAMN13153367, study PRJNA577476) | soil metagenome | isolation source: 115 cm soil or saprolite under grassland replicate 2 | place: USA:California | collected 2016-06-15
TGCCTCGTCCTGCCCAAGCAAGAGGCCATCCCCCGCACCGTCACGGCCACCGCCACCAACGGCAGCACCGCCTCGGCGAACATCCTCATCACCGCCGGCTCGGCACAAGGCGGCCTGGACTTCCTGTACCGGCACTGACGCCGGGCCGGACGGGCCTTCCCGCTCGAGGTTCGACGCTGGGCCGAGCGCGCGGTCCGGCGTGATCGTGACCTCGGGTTCTGCCCGTCCGGGCAGCTGGTTCGCCAATCTGGGCACCGGGAGACGCCCGTTGAGTCCCCGTTGAGTGCCCGACAAGTCCGGCGTGCAAAGCTAGGCACCGAGAGGGGCGCTCCGGACAGACGGTCCGGACGGCCGCACGTCACCCGTCAGACCGAGTCCGGAGGATGGAATGGCTGATCGCATCGCGACCTACGTGTACGCGACCGACCCCGTATCGCAAGCCGGGATCGCCGCACAGCTGCGGCCCCGCCCCGAGGTCCACGTCGTCGACGACACCCAGGTCGACCAAGCCCAGGTTGCGATCGTCGTGGCCGACGATCTCGACGACTCCACCACCCGCGTGCTCCGAGCGATCCAGCGCAACGGCTGTCCCCGGGTCGTGGTGGTGGCCCGGCGCATCGACGACACGGGCGTGTTCGCGGCCCTCGAGGCGGGTGCGTGCGGGCTGTTGCGGCGCGAGGATGCATCTCCCGAGCGGCTGGTCGATCTGGTACGCACCGCGTCCAAGGGCGACGGCTCGGTCCCGCCGGACGTACTCGGCCGGCTTCTCGACCAGATCGGGCGGCTCCAGCGTCAGGTGCTCGCCCCTCGCGGTCTCACGATGTCAGGGCTGACCGAGCGGGAGATCGAAGTGCTCCGCCTCGTCGCCGACGGCTGGGACACGGCTGAGATCGCGAAGATGCTCTCGTACTCGGAGCGCACCATCAAGAACGTGATCCACGACGTGACCGCTCGCCTGTGCCTGCGCAACCGCACCCACGCGGTCGCCTACGCCGTGCGCGAGGGCCTGATCTAGCCAGAGCGTTCGAGGCTACGGCACTTCGGGGGGCTGTGGCGTTTGGGGGTCTGCGGGACCCCTGAACGCCACAGCCTCCTGCCGCGGATAGGCGCTACTTCTTGACTCGGAACTCGATTTCGGTGATTGCCATTGGCGCGTCCGGGTTGCCGATCACCGGGATCTCTTCGGTGACCTGCATTTGCAACGCCGTGATGTTGTCCGAGTGTTTCAGCGTGATGGTCTGCGGCTCGGACTTGTCTTCGATGGTGATGTCCTGGGACTCGTCGTTGGAGTACAGGATGTGGATCACCCTGGGACGGGCCTTCTTGGCGAACTCAGCCGAGTCGCCCGAGGTGATGATCATCTTCTTGAGATCCGTCGAGTGGTCGAACTCGACGATCACCGTGGGCCGCGGATCGTTCGGGTCGGCCTGCCAGAAGGTGTTGTTGGCCAGATCGAAGATCTTGGACTTGTCGTTGTCCGGCGCGCTCGGGTCCTGCGACGAGACGTCCACCCTCACCGGCGTCACCGCGGTGAACTGCGGCTTGAGCACCGAAACGACCCGGTTCTTGGCCGACGTATAACGGCGGTTCACGCCTTCCCTGAACGGCGTGTAGATGGCGTAGAGGATGCCGCACAGCATCAGGATGAGCGCTCCGACCCGGCGGACGTTCCGGAAGATCGTCTTGAACTTCGGAGCCTTCCGCTTGCCTTTTACGCCGGCCTGACCCGGCCGGGCGCCCGCTTCCAGGGTCTTGGGCTTGCGCTTGGGGATGATGCGACGCCACCACGGCGTCTTGACCTTGACGGCGGTCTCGAGGCTGCTGCCGCAACGGCTGCAGAACTTGCGGGTCGGCGAGTTGCCTTCTCCGCACTCACCGCAGACGAGGTCACCCGGTCGTAGACGCTTGCTCGGCTTGGTCTTCTCGACCTTCGGCGGCCGCTTCTTGGCGACCTGCGGGATCAGCTCCTCGGGCTGGTCGGTCGGCTTGACTCCCGTGTCGACCGAGGACCCCGTCGCCTTGTCGACGGACGGCAGGGCCGGACCCGGGCCATCGCCCGGTGCGATCGGTGCGATCAGCAGCGCGGCGACGTCCGTCGGCGGGCGCATGGGTGCCGGGGGTGATCCGGGCGGGGGCGCAGCGGCCGGCAGCGTAGGCGCGGTAGGTCCGCCGGCGACCGCCGGCGGCGAGGGTGGCGCCACTGGCGCAGGGAGATGCGGCCCGGCGGGCGCCGGCGGCGCCGGGGGTGGACCGGTGGCCACAAGGGCCGCAGCCCCAGCCGGCGGGCCGGGCGGCGGTCCAGGCGGCGCGCCCGGAGGAGGACCGGGCGGCGGACCGGGCGGCGCGCCGGGGGGAGGCCCCGGCGGTGGGCCAGGTGGCGGGCCAGGTGGCGGGCCCGGAGGCGCGCCGGGGGGAGGCCCCGGCGGTGGGCCAGGTGGTGGCCCGGGCGGCGGGCCCGGAGGCGCGCCGGGGGGAGGCCCCGGCGGTGGGCCAGGTGGTGGCCCGGGCGGCGGGCCCGGAGGCGCGCCGGGGGGAGGTCCCGGCGGCGGACCCGGGGGCGGCGGCATCGGGGGAGGACCGGGCGGCGCTCCCGGGGGCGGCGGCGCGCTCGGGGGCGGCGGCGGACCAGGGGGAGGACCGGGCGGCCCCGGCGGCGGCATGCCCGGCGGACCAGGAGGCGGGCCGGGAGGACCCGGAGGGCCGGGGGGCGCGCCGGGAGGACCCGGGGGACCAGGGGGCGCACCGGGCGGGCGCGGCGGACCGGGCGGGGGCGCGCCGGGAGGGCCGGGCGGCGCGCCGGGAGGCCGAGGCGGTCCGCCGGGCGGACCAGCCCCCGGCATGCCCGGCCCCGGCGGGCGCTCGATCTTCTCGCGGTCGCCGACGTCGGCGTAGAGGATGGAGCTCACCCGCGACAGGAGACCGCGCTTCGGCTTGGCCTCCTCGACCTCTGCCTCCGGCGGCCTCTCGATCGGCTTGGGGGCGACCTTCTCACCGGTCCACTCGAGGAACGCGCCGCACGACCCGCAGAACGAGTCCTTGTCCTGATTGTGGAACCCACAGCTCTTGCAAACGATCATCCGCGCTCCTGATCAAACTCCACGGCGAGACACCGCGTCTTCCTCGATGTCGTTGCCGCCCCGCCAGGGTCCGCTTCGAGGAGCAGCGACCCCGTCCCACACACTGTCGGCCGTGATGTTAGGCCCTTCGCGCGACGTCCACCGCCACGCCCGGGTACGAGACCGCTCCGGCCATACGAGTGTCGTAGCGTGACGGCATGCAACAAGCAGACCACTACGAGCAACTGAGCGTGACGGCCGTCGAGCAGGCCGAGCAATACGTGATGAACAACGAGTGGGAGACCGCTCAGTACGAGCTCCAGCGGGCCGCCGTCTTCGCCCAGTTGGCAGTGGCCGCGTCACGGGCATCGGGCTGAACGCCCGAACTCCCGTCACGGTCGCGGGGCGCCGCGGCCGGTCTCGCAGCATCAGCGCTTGACGACTTCCACGGCATGCACGACGTGGGCGGGTTTCGCGGCCGAGACGATCGCGTTCACGGCGCGTTCGCTCACCGCCGTGTCGTCGTTGACGATCACGCGCACCGCGAGTCGAGGCGAAGGCTCGCCCGGGAATTCGCCCCCCGGCGTCGCCGACCACACGCACCCGCCGCTTTCGTTGATCTCGACCGCGCCTCCGGTGAAGATCTGCACCTCAGCGCGCATGCCGGCCGCCGTGCCCCGCATCTTGTAGAGCTCGACCGCGTGGGCCAACGTCGCTCGGCGGCGGTCCTCAGCCCACGTCTCATCGAGCACCATCGAGACCCAGCTCGCCAACCAGTCGAGGAAGTCGGTCGGCGTGAGGTACGGGTCGACATAGGCACTCAGGCAGTCGAGTGTCGACATGATCGGGGCGAGGCACTCGTCCAACCCTTCGGTGAGGCGCCTCGTGAAGAAGTCGTCCTCCTGGTACACCGCGGGCATGGTCTCGATGAGCTTGCGGGGCACGCCGAGTCCGGGCACGACCCCCCGCCCCGGCCGCTCGGACCCGTTCGGGTAGACGCGAGCCGGTGGCTTCGGTGCGGAGACGGGGACGAGGGCCGTCAAGAAAACTCCTCCTCGACGCGGATCTGATGCTCGTAGGAGAACACCAAGCTGTTGGGCTCGAGCTCGAGGCGCTGGGTCTGCTCGCCCCGCTCACCCGTGAGCGGGTTGGCGCCGAACACGCGGACGTCCTGGACGAGGCCGACGCCTTTGATGCCCTGGAGCACCGCGAAGACCTCACCCGCCTGCACCGGGCGGCCCCACGGCCAGCCGTCCCCGTCGGGACCGCCCGACAGCGGGCTGAAGTACGCGTCGAGAGCCTCCAACGCCTCGGCCCGGATCCGCACCGCACTCGACCGCGTGCGCGCGACGATACGGGCGACGACGGTGACACCGCGGTACAGGGGCGGCTCGATCAGCACGCGGGTGCCGATCAGCCGGGTGTCGTCGAGCCGGACACGGATCTTCTCCAGCGTCTCCTCCGTGGGCACGAGGTCCTCGAACCGGATGCGACCCTGCACCATCGCCGCGGCCGGCACGATCAACACCTTCACGCAACCCGCGTCGACGGCGTCGCCGGCGGCGACGGCCCGTACCCGGGCGACCTCGGGCGCGGCCTCCTTGGTGATCTGCTCGAAGTCCTCGGGCGTGACGGCGCGGCTCCGGGTGCGGAGCTGGATCGGTCCACGGTCCTTCGCGGCCTCGATGGTCTCCGCGTCAACACCCCCCTGCGCCGCGATCCGGTTCGAAACCGCTGCGATGAAGGGGATCGGGGAGCGCAACCCCTTGATCGCGCCCTTGGCAACGTTGCCGCCGCGGCCGCCACCCACCGCGTACTGCGTCATCCGCACCCATGCACCCTTCGGCGGGAAGGCGCCGTACTGGCGGAAAGACCCGTCCTGCTCGCGGACGGCTGGTCCGAACAACACCTCGCCCATCGAGCCGTCGAGCACGTAGTGCTTGTCGTTGGGGCCACTGCCGGCGAAGTCGGAGACCTCGGTCCACTCCTCCCATCCGTCCTCGCCGGTGCTCACCTCGAGGATGCCGGGCGTGGCCCCCGCCAACACGGGGGAGCGGATCAGGTTGAACCGCTGCCCGGGGATCCCTTCGGCCTCGCCCAGCGGCTCGTTGCGCACGATCTCCGCGTTGATCGCCTCCACCGTCGCGCCGATGGTTGCGGCGGTGAGGCCGTGGATCATGGGCGAGGAGCTGTACGGCGGCTGGCCTTCCTCGACCGCAATGACTCGGGCGCGGATGAGCCCGCCTCGTAGCTCATCGCCGACCTCGTTCGGGTCGAGATCGAGGATGCCCGCCTGATGGGTCGGGGGTACGTGCAGGAAGATCTCGCCGTCGCGGTTGAGGCCGCCGGTGTCGTCCTTCTCGACCTCGCAAGTGTCCCAGCCGGTGCCGTTCCACGCCTCCCACAACATGGGGGGGTTGCGAGGATCGACCCCGACGCCGTCGATGCGAGCGCGGAAGTACAGACGCACGATGCACGATGGGACCGGGTCGGTCAGCACGAGATACAGCGCGTCGTCCGGTTGCGGTACCTCCGAGAACGCAGGGAACGCCTCGAGGTTGAGCACATCGGTGCGTTCTTCCTTGAACTCGGAGTCGTGCGCCGCGGTCGCGACGTTCTGAAGCCCGCACGGGACGATCACCAAGTCAGAGACCGTCGTGAACAGGATCGGCTCCTCGATCTCGGTGCGCATCGTCGTGGCTGCGGTGCCGGCGGGGATCGTCATGTGCAGGGCCTGCGGCGCAGTCAACCAGAACGTCATCAGGGTCCGGGCCGGCGTGGGCGGGAGGAGGCGCACGCCGATCAGCTCCAGGAACTTGATGTAGAGACGATCGGGCACGCGGTTCAGGCGATACAGAAGCTGGTCGGTCATGAACGCGAACGTCTCGATCAATGTCACGCCCGGGTCGGACACGTTGTGATCGGTCCACTCCGGGCACCGCTGCATGACGAGCCGCTTCGCGTCGTCGACCAAGTCCTGGAATCGCCGATCGTCGAGATTGGGAGCAGGCAGAGCCATCAGTAGTCACTTCCGTCTTCGGGAATCGTGTAGAAGGGGAAGACCAGGTTGCGAGGGTCGTTGTCCGGCTTCACCGAGTACTTGATGTCGATGTAGAGCATCGTGCGGTCGTGCTGGTCCGGCGACACGTTCACCTCGTGGATGAAGGCCCGGGGCTCCCACCGTCGGAGTGAGTCCTTGACCTCCTGGCCGAGCTCGCCCGCCACCAACTCGTTCGCCGGGCGGAAGACGAAGTCGCGGAGCTTGCACCCGAACTCGGGGCGCATGGGCCGCTCGCCCGGGTACGTACGCAAGATCAGTCCCATCGCCTGCTCGAGCTCCTGCTCGCGCCGCACGAGGGTGATGCCTCCCGCCGCGTTCACGCCGAGGGGGAAGCCCCATCCCGTACCGATGAACTCGTCCTGCGGCATAAGGCAGTCTCCTAACCGAGCTTGATCATCGTGCCGGAGATCTCCGCGCTGATCGTCGACGCGAGCTTGATGGTCTTGCCGTTGATCTCGACGTCCGAGGTCGCGTCGCCGATGGCGATCTTGCCCCCGGCGCCGGTCTTGATCGTGATCGACCCGGTGGCCCCGGTCTCGATGCTGATCGACCCCAGGTCGTTGACCTTGATCGTGATCGTGCCCATCGGCACGCCGCTCTCGGGAGGCGCCGGCTCGCAGTTGATGTCGAGCGTGCCCGCCATCTGATCGATCTTGATCCCCTGCTTGTCAGTGTTCATGCCGAGGACCATCTTCGCCCCCAGCCCTTCCGGCATCGGCATGTCCTCGAACAGCAGCTTGCCGGCCCGAGTGACGAATCCCCGTACGGCCACCTTGCCGCCGAGACCCAAGGGCATCACCTGCATCCCGCCGGTGCCGCCGTACTCGACGCTGGTGTTCTTGTTCTGGAGCCCGCCGAGAACGTAGGGCCGGCGGGGATCGCCCATCTCGAACGCGCAGAGCACCTCGTCGCCGACCTCGGGCGTGAACAGCGATCCCTGGTCCTTGCCTGACCCGAACTGCACCACCCGCGCCCAGTTGGAGACGTACCCGGGCGACAGCCACGGGAACGCGACCTTCACCCGGTTGAGGGTGTCGCCCAACGGCGGGATGTCGAGCACGTCGGTGACCACCCCGCACACGACACTGCCGAAGATGCTGGCGTTGGAATCTCCGGCCTGCGCCATCCCGAGGACGCTGCGCTCGGCCCGCCCGCTCACCACGAAGCGGGTGCGATACCCGCTGTCCTCGTCGTCGAAGACGTGGCAGGCGTTGGTGATGTACCAGGTGCCCGCGAACTCCGGCCCGACGCCGAAGATGGGGATGTACTTGCCGGCGGCGATGTCGGGACTGCCCCGGGCCAAGCCCTCGGCCTGGGCGAAGCCGCCCGCGATCGACTCGGCCACACCCTTGGCCACCGCGTCGACCGCCTGGGACGCGGGCATCAACCCCAGACCGGCCAACGGCTTGTCGACCACCACGTACGCGGCGCCCGGGGCGGGCCCGAGCGAAAGCCCGGGAATCGAGGGCATGGTCGGCATGCCACCCGCAGGGAACTTACCGGCGAGATCGTCGGCGCCCGATTCGAGCTGGGCGCTCTTCGAAACGACGTCGGCTTTCCCCACGATGACGTCGGCGTTCTTCGGGTCCCACACCCGCACCTCGACACTGCTGGCGAGCCCGGCCGAGCTGAGACGGGGACGGAACGAGAGGAGGTTCTGCTTGAACCGGAGCTGGTACACCGCCGCCGGGGGGGCATGCTCGGCCACGGTGGACTCGACTTGGGCGACGGTCGCCGCAACCGTGCCGAGTGGGCCGAGGCCCGGGGGCTGGCGGAAGTACATCATGCAGCCGGCCATGGTGGTCTCGACGCCGAACTCGTAGCCGATCTCGGCCGCCCGCCGCTTCAGGAAGTCGTAGTCGGTCTCGTTGACCTGCTCGATCTGGTCGTGCATGACCAGGGTCGGGTTGATCGAGCCGGGGAGGATGGCGGGGGCGTACTCGGTGCAGATGAGGGTGGCGACCATGTCGTCGCTGAAGGGCACCATCCCGCCCCAGCTGCGGGTCTTGCGGATCCGCTGCATCCGATGCGACTTGTCGTAGCCCCGGATGATGGTGTGCATCACCATGTCGTCGTAGATCCCCTCGATGGCGGTGATCTCGCCAGCGATGAGCGGGGTTCGCGGCGACATGTCCGCGTCTTGGGCGCCGGCGAAGACCCAGATCTCGGTGCCGATCTCGAGCATGCCCTCGCTGGTGACGGTGCCGGCGTCGTCCTGAAAGGTGATTTCGAACATGTCCGGGAGGTGGAGATGCTGATCCACCTCCACCCGGACGAGCTGGGACGAGACCATCGGGTTGAGGGGAAGAACCCCGAGGGGGCCCATGTTGACCGAGCAGCTTTGGGGCATCGGAGCGCTCGGTGCGGCTAGCGACCGGAGGGGCCGGCCGCCACCGCCTCATCGGTGCTCGGGAGGTAGAGGTGGTCACCGGCCCGCACCCGCAGGGGGTCGTCGACGCCGTTGGCGTCCGCCAGCGCCCGCCAATACTGGGGCTGGCCGTAGTGCCGCTTGCTCAGGTACTGGAGGGTCTCGCCGTCGGTCACGGTGTGTGCCGCTCGACCGGGCTTGCCTCCCGACGTCGGGTTCGTGAGGGCGAAGAGGACTTGATCGAACACCTCCAGCAAGCTCATCGACGCGATCTGGAGCCGCGTCGGTGTGCCGAGCGGCGAGAAGCGGGTGAAGTTCAAGGTGAGGTTCACCAGCCGGCATTTCATGACGAAGCCGAGGACCGGCGGTCCCCACTGGAACAGGAGCAGCGGGGTGTTCGTCACTTGGTTCACCCGTCCCCCGGACGCCAAGGCCTCCGCGCCTTTGATCGCCTGCTGCAGGAACGAGCCATTCGGCATCATCCACGACAGCATCATGTCCGACCAGTGCTTGCACAGAGCACCGTTCATGTACAGGTTGGTCAGCTGAAGGGTGATCGGCTGGGATTTCACGAAGACGGGATCGGTCACCCCAGGCATGGCAAAGGTCGTCGTCGCCTGCGCGCTCCCGGTTTGCGCCTGCGCCACCTGCTTGGTGATCGAGATCTTCGAGGGGTTCATGTCGAAGATGATGAATTCCAACGGCAGATCGAAGTTGATCAACTTCGCTTTGTCCATCATGGCAGAGGCGCTCTTTCTCTAGAGAAAACCGTCGTCGAGGAACCCCTCGTGGAACAGTGTCAGCTTTTCCTCGGCAACGCCCTTGGCATTGCCATCCAAAGCGGGGCCCTCCCATTTGATCGGGAAAGCATTCCGGAGCGACCACGAGCAGACGTCCTCGCCGTGGGAATCGAACAACGTGATCGCGGCCGTACCTCCGGGAATGAACTGGCTGATGATCGACGGCACCATGCTCATGGCGGCCGCCGCCGCTCCTTCTGCCGACAGGTTTCCGGGGTCGGCGCTGCGGAATTTCGAGCCAAGCCATCTTTGAAGCTTCGTCGACTCTTTCTTGCTCATCGCCCGCGTGAGCACGACCTTGTCGTACTTGACCACCTTGGGCAGGATGACCATGTGCTGGTTGTTGCCGCCCTCCCAGACCTCTTCGACGTCGAGGCTGACGCTGAGGCCCTTGCACTCACGCCACTGTCCAAGATCGAGCCCGTCGACCTCGACCTTGAACCGCATGGCCATGCCGAGTTGGTCAGTTACCGCGAGCGCCATGACTCCGTCCTTTCCTCTTGAGGCTCACCTGGCGCGATCAAGGCGCCATCACGGGAATGACTTCTGGTCATCCAGGAACCCCATGTGGGCGAACTCGAGGGTTTCGACTTGCACTTTGCTGGCTCCGGCATCGAAGCCGCCGATCGACCACTTCACCGGGAGAAGCTCCTCGAACGCCCATGTGAGGACGGCTTCGCCTTTCGAGTCGTGCAGCGTGAGGGTCGCCTGCTGCCCCGTGGTGTGCTTGAAGGACGTCTTGCTGAGCCAATCCCTGACCGCCTCCGAGTCCGCGCACGCCGCCCGGCTGAGCTTGACGTTCGAGTACTTGGTATTGCCCGGCAGGTACCAACGGTCGTTGCCATTGTCACCGGCGCGGTACTCCGCGACGTCCCACGAGACGTCGAGGCCCTCGGCCTTGGTCCAGCTGCCGAAGTCCTTGGCTTGAGTGCCGATCATCTTCAAGTGGAAGCGGTTGGCCAAGCCGAGGTTGCTGTCAACGCCTAGCACCATCTGTGTCTCCTTCTATCGTGCGGTTGGGTTTCGTCGTTCGAGGGTGGTCGCCAACGAAGAGCGGAGTCGCTCGTACATCAGGGGGAACAGCCGGTTGGCGAGCTGGTTGAGCGGGATGTCCTGCGGGTCGACCGCAGGCCGGCCGGTGACTGACGCCGCTGTGGGAGCCGCGTCCGGGTGAGCCCCGGTCGCCGCAGCCCCGCCCGGCGCCGGTCCACCCGCGGGAGCCCCGCCGGCGCCCGGGGCGAGCGCAGCCATGCCCCGCTGGCTGAGGGTGTCGAGGGCGGTCCGCTGTGCGGTGACATCCGCCCGGCCCGCCCAGGTGGCCGCCGAGTTCAGCACGTTGGCGTCGGTGAGGGGACCGTCCGTCCAGGTGCCGTCGTCGGCGACAGACGCCCCCATGGCCTTCAACTCGAACATGTGGAGCGCCGCCGCCTGCACTTCGTCGTCGGGCACGCCAAGCGCGCGGAGCTGTCCCATCCAGTCGTGCATGGTGTTCCAGATGACCTGCTTCTGGTCATCGGTGTGGGCGCCGTGGGCCACCAGGACGAGATCGAACTCGGCCTGCAATCCTGTTGCACCGGAACCACCCGGGGTCGGACGCTGCGCGGTGGTCGACTGCGGGGTCTGCTGCTCCTGGTCCGGCCTAATGCGGGCCCGGGCCCGGTCCTGGAGGGCGGTGAGGGCAGTCCGCCGCGCCGTGACGTCCGCCACGCCCGCCCATGCCACTGCAGACGCGAGGATTGTCTCGTCCGACAGGGCCCCAGGTGACCAGTTGCCATCGTCGTCGATGCTTGCGCCCAGAGTCTTCAGCTCGAACATGTACAGGGCCGTCGCCTGGAGCTGGTCGTCGGGAACGCCCGCGCGGCGGAGCTGGCCCATCCAGGTGTGCATCTGGTCCCAGAGGGCCTGCTTCGCGGCCTCCGAATGGGCGCCGAGCGCCACCAGGACCATGTCGAACTCCGCCTGTAACCCACCGGAACCACCGGCCCCGCTCGGCGGTGTTCCTCCCGTGGGAGGCCTTCCTCCGGTGGTCGTTGGCGCGCTGCCGGTTGTGGAGCCTCCCGACTCCGACGAGGGCTGTGACCGAGCGTCGTACTGGTCCCTCGTCAGGCGCAGCGGAAGATCCCACATCCCCCCGCTGTCGAGGACAGACCGGTCCTGACCGCTCCAGATCCAGCGGCGGTCGTTGACCCACTCGAAGGAGCCTTCCGGCGCGCCCCGCAGCACCGTCGTCTCGTACTCTTTCACCGACGCGAGCCGCCGCGCGAAATCGTCGTCCGCGATCTGGAGGGCTTGTGCCCGCGCATGGTCTTGGGAGTCGAAGAGGAGTCGACGCTCCTCCGCTTCGTCCATCACCTTCGCTTGGATGTCGGCCATGGCCGGAGAATCGGGCCCGGGACCGAACACGAGCGTGTTGTCCCAGCCGCGGTGGGCAATCCCTTGGGCGACGAGCTCGTCGGCGACTCGCTGCGTGTACGCGCTCGCGGACCCCGCGAGAGCCTCCGGGCTGAACTGGTGCGGGACGGCCGGGTGCAACAGGTCAGGGCCGGGCAGCGGGGCGTCGGGATCGCCCCGGTAGTACCGCTCCGCCACCTGGGCACCGAGCTCGAGTCGGCGTCCCTCAGAGCTTCGTGGGCTCGGCAGGGAAGAGCCGAGGCGATGCTGCTGCGCGACGTGGGTGAGCTCGTGGGCGAGCGTGGCTCGGGCCCGGACCCCCGAGAGGGGGCCCTCCTCGGCCGGCAGGAACACCTCGCCCCGGCGAGTGAAGGCTTGGACACCGAGGGCCCGAGCCTCGGCGCTCACCTCGGGACCGCGGCGGACGGGCCGGGCGCCGACGTCGACGCCGTACGCGTGCTGCAACGCGCTGCGCATGTCGGTGGGCACCGGCTCGGTGACCGGCTTGACGATCTCGATCTTTGCGGGATCCGTAGGGAGGGGCCGAGGCTCGGCTGCGGGTCCGGGACGGTAGACGGCGGTGGCGGTCGTGGCCGGCGGTGGAGGCGGCGGGGGCGGAGGCGGCGGAGGCGGGGCCACCTCGACCCGGGGCGGCGGAGGGGATGGTTCGGGCAGCTCCCGGACGCCCTCGGGCGGCTTGTGCCGCAGCGGCTCGCCCAGCCCGAGACGGCGGGAAGGCGGCTCAGGCTCTTCCGGCTCCTCCTCGACGACGACGTCAGGAAAGAGCAGCGGAAGTTCGTCCGTCGGGGCCGGCTGCACGGCGACCGGCTCGGGTTCGGTCGGAGTCGGGCCCGGCTGCAGGGCGACCGGCTCGGGTTCGGCCGGAGCCGGCGCCTGCCCTCCGGGCTCGTCCTGGGGTCGACTCGGCCGGAACGGCGGGCCGAGGCCGAGCCGGCGCGACTCCGCGAGCGTGTGCCTGAGGATCACGCGCCGGCCGTCAGCATCGGGTTCCGCCTCCGCGGCCGGCGGCTGCTCCACAACCGTCACGCGTTGGAGGACTTCGGGTGGTGCCTCCCACGACACCGGCTCGAACACAGGCGGCGGCGGAGGAGGCGGGGGCGGCCGCAGATCGGGCAGCTCGCCGGTGAAGCGCAGGAGGTCAGACCCGCCGCCGCGCGGAGCCGTGATGGCGGCCCGCCGCGTCGGGTGGGTGGAGCCCGTGTCGACGGTGCCGCCCAGCAGCGGCACGTCGGGCTCGGGCGGTGCCGCCATCGGGCGCGCTAGCCCCTCCACCACACCGCGCGGGGCGTCAGCGCTCCGGCGCGGCAGTGCCGGGCCCCGGTAGATCAGATCTTGGCTGCCGGCCGCCTCGGCCGCGAACGCGCTCGCCGGGCTGGTCAACTCGACCGGTCGAACCGTGGGTTCGAGCGGGGGCAGCGCCGTCCACTCTCGCCGCGACGCCACGCGCGCCGCCGGGGCGGGGGCGTCTTCGGTTGGCTCGGTCCCGCGCGAGGGACGCCCCGCCGGGGTCGTGCTCAGGGTCCGGCCAAGAGGCCGATCCGCGGCCGGCGCGCCTCCGTCAGCTGCCTCGGCGGTCGCCGCTGCGTCAGCCCGGTCGGGCTTGCGTCGAAACGGCCAGCGCACAGTTACCCTTCACGTGTCCTTGGCTCAGGTGCCGAGCTTCGAGTGGATGTTGCCGATCTCTTCGATGAAGCGCCGACGGACCGGGTGCTCGAGGTCGAGGATGGTGTCCAGCGACCAGTGGAAGTAGTAAGCGACGTACGCGACCTCCTCGAAGAGACGGTCAGCCGCGTACGTCACGATCCCCCCTGGGCATCACCCGCGATGTCCACGGTGAACTCATGGCTGCACGAGGGGCATTTGACTGCCGCCTCCGTGTGGCCCTCTTGATTGATCCGGCGGTACAGGTCCTGCAGGAACGCGAGATCCGACGCGAACAGGTTCTCGATGACGTACGAGTCCACCTCGGGAAGCGTTCCGAGCGTCTTGACCGTCCGGGTGAGCAGGATCACCGTCAGGTAAGCGGGGTTCTGCTGCACCCGGGGGTCGGTCTGGGGGAAGATCTCGTCCCGGGCCGTCGCCAGGCGCATGACGCCGTCGCGATGGACCACTCCCGCGGAGTCGACGTACCCCCGCGGGAGGACGAACGAGAACTCGGTCCTCGGCGTACTGGCGACGGCGGCTTCGGCCGTCATGCTCACGGCGCCACCCGTTGCAGGTGCTCACAGACGATCACGACCGTCTCCATGAGCACCTCGGACGCACCCGCCTTGAGGCCGCCGATCTCGATCTTCGCCGGCCAGGCGTGCTCCATGTGATAACGGGCGACCGGCTTGCCGTCGACGTTGTACATCACCAGCGAGCAGCTCTTGCGGGCCGCCGCCATGTCGCCCATGAGGACCGTCTCGTGCCAGGTCCACAGCTCCATGGAGTTGTTCTTGCCCCGCTTGAGGGTGATCGTCGGTGGGTTCCGCTTGCCCGGCAGCTTCTTGAAGATGACCTCCTTGTCGGAGGACTCCAGGAAGTCGACCACCTCGACAGAGGTGGTGATGCCCTGAAGTTCCGAGAAGGACGCGATCTCGTAGCCGTCGATCGTGATCGAGAACCGTGCCGCGGTTAGGGCGTCTTGTGCCGCTCCTCCTGCCATGGGTTTCTCCTCCTAGTCCTTATTCCTCGAGCCCGGCGCCGCCGGAGAACTGCGAGATGCGGAACACGACGAACTCGGCCGGCTTCACAGGAGCGATGCCGATCTCGACCGTCAGGATGCCGACGTCACGGTTCTCGGGTGGGTTGTTCTCCTCGTCGCACTTCACGAAGAAGGCCTCGGCCGGCGTGCGGCCGAACAGGGCGCCATCTCGCCAGACACGGCGGAGGAACATGACGATCGTCCGCTTCACCGAGTCCCACAGCTTCGGGTCGTTGGGCTCGAAGACCACCCAGTTCGTCCCTTGCAGGATCGACTCCTCGACGAAGTTGAAGAGGCGGCGGACGTTCAGATAACGCCACTCGGGATCGCTCGACAGCGTGCGGGCGCCCCAGACACGGAGGCCCTGCCCCGGGAAGGACCGCAGGCAGTTGATCGCCACCGGGTTGAGCTGGTCGTGCTCACCCTTGGTGATCTGCAGCTCGAGCGAGATCGCGCCGCGGATGACCTCGTTGGCCGGCGCCTTGTGGACACCGCGGGTGTCGTCGTTGCGAGCCCAGATGCCCGCAACGTGGCCGCTCGGAGGAACGAAGATCGCCTGACCCTGAAGCGGGTCCATGACCTTGATCCACGGCCAGTAGAGCGTGGCGTACTTGGAGTCGTAGCCGGCGTAGTCGACCCGCCATTCCTTCACCTTCTGGGCGTTGAGGCCCGGAGGGGCGTCGAGGATGGCGACCCGGTCGGCCATCAGCTCGCAGTGGGCGATCATCGCCAACTGCACGGCCTTGAGCCCCTCGTCGTCGATCATGCCCCGCTGGAACGCAGACATGAGGTCCGGCACGCACAGCATGGTCACCTCGTCGACGGCTTCGAGGCCGGCGAAGCCGGTGCGGTCCGCCGAGTTGCCGACGTAGTCGTTCGGGGCCACCGGCACGGGCGCGGCCGATGCGCCACCGCCGTGCAGGCCGACCTGGCCCTTCGGCGGGACCGCCATCGTCGCGCCGCGGGTCTCCTCGATCTGGATGAGCTTCGACTCGGCCTTCACCTTCGTGGCCACGTTGTTCGGGCCCTTCTTGGTGGTGAGGTTGTCGAAGGTCTCCTCGACCTTCCCGCCCTTCTTGACGATCAGCTTGAAGGTGTCGTCGGACGGCTCGGACGCGTCGGTGATCTCGACGGTGATGTCATCACCAGCGGCGCCCGGCTCGAGCGCTTTCACCGAGAACGGAGGCTTGGCGCCATCCGGACCGGCGGGCAGCTCGGCCCGGGCGGTCGGCTTGGCACCGTTGCTGTCGCCGTCGGCACCGATGCGCACGACGTACGCAACACCGCCACCGTTGAGGAAGTAGCCGTACACGGCATGAGCCAGGTACGACCCTTCGATGAAATCACCGTAGGTCTGCGTGAACTGGGTCCAGTTGGTGATCAGGACGGGTTCGTTCACCGGGCCCTTGTCTGCGAAGCCAACGAAGGCGGCGACCGCAGTGCCAACGCCTTCGATGGGCTTCGAGCCGGAGGAAACTTCCTCCATATAGACGCCAGGTGACAGGTAGGTCGGCATGGGCGCGCTCCCGGATAAGACAGCTCTGTCCAATGGAGAGTGGCAACCCGCGACACCGCAGGCCAAGGCCCGCTGGGCTACAAGCAGGGCAGCCCAACCTGCACGAAGGGGCACTTGGGAGGATCCGGTGGCGTGCCCAGGCGCCGCTCGCTCGGGCAGCACGGTGGTGCTGATACTGGATCAGTGATCGAGGACGTCGACGGGTCCTTGCGGAAGCTGCTGTCCGAGTCCATCTCGGATGAGCGTGCAGTGGTGAGTTTCGACGCGCCCACACAGGAGTGGGCGAGCAAGCTCAAGGGCCCCGTCGTCAACCTGTTCCTGTACGACGTGCGGGAGGATCTCGACGGCCGCCGGGCCGACTGGGACGACGTCCGCAGTGCCGAGGGCCGCGTCGTCGGCCGCCAACCTCCGGCCCGCCGCTACGCGCTGAGCTACTTCGTGTCGGCGTGGAGTGCGAACGCCGAGGAGGAACACCATCTCCTCTCGGAGATCATCCGCACTGTCCCCCAGCGCGAGATCATCCCCTACGAGTGCCTCGAGGGTGTCCTGGCCGAACAGGAGATGCCCGTCGTCATCCAGGTCGGCATCCCCGGTCAAGGGGCCGGCATGCGCGCCGGAGAGATGTGGTCCGCGCTCGGCGTGCCGCCGCGGGCCTCGATGGAACTGGTCGTGCTGGCGCCGTTCCGGCCGCCGCTCGTCACCGAGGTCGCGCCGCCGGCCGAGGAGATGTCGCTCGGCGTCAGCCGGCAGCGCGGCGGTCCCGGGATGCGAGCGCCGAAGGGATCGTTGGAAGATCGCCTGAAGGCGGACGCGGAGGCGGCGGCCGGTCGGGGCAAGAAGGGCGGCACCCCGGCAGAGGGAGAAGGCGTCCCTGGGCTGCCGAGGGGCAAGCGCTGGGCTGGGTTCCGAATCAGCGAACGGCACGAGGACGAGTAGCCCGACTCATCAGTCGAGGGAGCACCAACGGGGAGCTATGGCCCGCATCGCTGTCCGCCAGCCGCCGCAGCCGGACGCGACGCCGCTCCCACTGGGCGCGTTCCGGATCACGTACGAAGCCGGCAACGACAGCCATGACCGGACCGAAGGCCACTGGGACTACGTCGCCATCCACGACGGCGACGACCTGCCCCGCTACGAGAATTGGCTCCCCCAGGAGGGCCTCGACCCCGGCCACGGCTACCGGGCTTCGTTCGATGTGCCGGGCCTGGCGGCGGGCTCCTACCGGGTCGTCCTCACGCTCGACGGCGGCGGCGACGAACCCGTGACGACCGACTACCCCCTCGTGGTCGGGGCGGCGGTGGTCGCGTAGCCGACGCGAAGGCGCCGTCTGGCGAAGATCCGGTCCCCGGACGGAAACGCTCGCCAGAAGGACCCGCGGAGTTAGCGGCTGCGCGGATAGGCCCTGAGTTGTCATGGTGGGACGCCAGCCGTGCGGGGGGCGTGGGGGGCGGAGGCTCCCGCCGGAGCCCCCACCTGCTGGTCGAGCCGGCTTCGCCGGTCGACCGGCGGCGAGCCGTTCGAGTCGACCGAGGGTCGACACCGCCGGACCGAGCGGAAAGGCTCCGCCTTTCCGCTCGAGCGCTCAGCCCGAGACTCCCAACTCGTTGAGGACACCGTCGTAGGCCTGGCGGGCGCGGGCCGCTTCCATGTGGTCGCCGACCTGCTCGCACGCGGCGATCAGCAGCTTCCACAGTTGGTCGCGGTAGCGGTCGATGCGCAGCCCCCGTCGGCAGGCGGAGATGACGCGTCCGGGCTCGCCCTGTTCGAGCCACAGCTCGGCGAGCGACACCGCGGCGTCGACCGCTTCCAGACGGCGGGCATCCCGGGCGGCGACGATCCACTCCGCCGGGCCGGCTTCGGGGACCAGGTCGCCCACGTAGGTCGTCACCGCGCTGTCGTAACCGGCCGTCGCTTCGGTGAGCCGTCCGGCTCGACGATGGTCGAGGGCGACCCGCAAGAGGCGATCGAACCAGCGCAGATCGACGTCGTCGTCGTCGGCGAGGGCCAGCCGGTATGCCTCACCGTCGCGTGAGATCCGGGCCCACCCGCCCCGCTTCACGCCGGGCTCGAGCGCGCCTCGCAGCGAAGAGATCGCGACCTGGAGGTTGCGCCGGCCGGCGGCCAGGTCGGCGTCGGGCCACAGGGCGTCGATGATCTGCTCGGAGTGGATGGCCTGCCCGGCGTTGATCGACAGCAGCCAGAGCAAGGCCCGCACCCTGGGCTTGATCACACCGACGTGGACGGTGAGGCCGGACAGCTCCAGGCGGTAGCCGCCGAAGCAACGCAGCAGGACCCCGGGGGGCGGCGACGGCGTGGCGACGATCGGGCCTTTCGCTCGAACGGGCGTCGTCGTCGGGAGGGAGCTTGCACTGGGGCGCGGTGGTGTCGGTGTCGACGACGGGACTGGCACGACGGGCACGGCCAAGACCGGCGCGCTCGCCAGCACGGCGTCGCTGGCCGCGGCCAGGGTCGCCATCCGATACCCGCGGGCGGCTTCGCCCGCCTCGACCACCAGCACTCGACCGCGCTCTTGGTCGTCACCCGTGCCCATCAGCAGGAGCCGCCCGTACGCCAGCTTGGTGCGAGCGACGAGCGGGCCCGCGCCCAGCCGCGTCTCGGCTTGGAGGGCCTGCTCGAAGTGGGTGGCGGCTGCCCCCCGCCAACCGAGCAGGGCCGCCAGGTCCCCCGCGAATCGGCCGACCGCGCCGAGCACGGACGCGCCGATCCCGGCCACGACGACGAGACCCGCCCAGGGATCGAGCTCGGCGAGAACGCGCTCGGCCGATGGCTTGTGCGCGAGGGCGGCCGCGGTCTCGGCCAGCAACGCAACGGTCGGCAACCAGTTCCGGTCGTGGGGCACCGACGCGAGGTCGTCGAGCAGGAATCGGTCGATCTCGGTGCGCGCCTCGGCGGTGCGACCGCTGCTCGCCCGCACCCATGCGAGCGCGGCTCGCCAGACGGCGTTCTCAGGTTGCTGGTCGGCGTGCCGGCGCAGCGCCGCCTCGAACGCCGGCAGCCGGCCCAGCTCCCGGCTGCGCACGAGCATCTGGACCGCGAAGAACTCCTGACCAGTGGGAGACGACGCGACCCCCGGAGTCGCGGCCAGGGCGTTCGCCGCCAACCGCTCGGCCTCCGCGAACCGGCCGTCGAGCAGCGCCCGCGAGGCGCGCATGACCCCGAGCGGCCAGCTCGTCATCGGCACCCGGCGGTCGACGGCTCGTCGGCTGTACAGCGCGACCTCGAGGTCGGCTTCGGCGCCGGCACCCAGCTCGAGGAGACCGTGACGGCGGAAGTAGTGGCTGGCCAGCACCGCCTCAACGTCGCCGGCCAGCTCGGCCTGGCGGCGGGCCTCGGCCAGCAGGGTCAACCGGGCCGGGCGGCGGTCGGGCTCCCACTCCAGCCAATGCCGGGCCAGGAGCGTGGCGGCCACCGCCCGCGCGTCACACGCCCGCTCGGCGCGATCCTGCGCCGCCGCCACGAGGTCGAGGCGGCGCGTCGCCGTTCTGGCGACGGCAGGCAACGCCAGTGCGAGGCGGGCCTCCACCTCGGCGCGCAGCGCGGTGTCGACCGGGCCGAGACCGTAGAGCGCCTCTTCGAGGGTGGCGACGGTGGAGTCGCCGACATGGCCGCTGTCGATGCTGGACGCGCCGAGCGCGACCGCGGCCCGCGCCAGCCGTTCCGGGTCCCCGGCGGCCCGCGCCGAGTCGACCGCGGCCGCGAACGCGGCCTGCGCTGCGGTGTGACCCTCGGTGTGCCGCCGTGACGTACCGAGGAGCGCGAGAAGGTCGGCGCGAGCGGTGAACGCATCGGTCACAGCGAGGGCCTGTTCGCAGAGCACCACACCGTCGGCCGGCGCGCCTGCCGCGGTGGCCTCCGCTACCGCGGCTGTGACCCATCGCAGCAGCCGATCCGCGTCGACGTCGCCGGTCGCGAACAGGTGGCGCGCGATGAGAGCAGGGCGGACGACCTTGCCCGCCGCGACCCGTCGCTCGAGCACGTCGGCGGCACGGCGGTTGGCGGTCGCGGCGGCGTCCGACTCGAGTCGCTCGGCGAGGACGTGACGGATGGCGGCCGTGGGGAAGCGCCAACCCCCTGTGCCGCTGTCGGCGATCAGCCGGACGTCCACCGCATCGGCGAGCGCCTGGCGGATGGCTCCGGTGGTCTCGCCCAGAACGGCGGCGAGGAGATCGACGTCCACGTCGCTGAGGACGGCCGCGGTGCAGATGATCGTCGTCGCCCCGGGTTCGAGGCGCCGCAGCCGGCGCTCGATGAGCGCTCGTACCCCCGCGGGCGCGGTCACCGCGGCCGGAGCGCCCTCGTCAGCCACCGAGGCGCGGAGCGCCTCCTGCACGAACGCGGGATTCCCACCGGTGAGCCGGTCGACGCTATCGACGAGGTCGAGGGCCGGTTCGCCGCCCGAGACGTCCCGGACGAGTTCGACAAGGTCGTTACCTCGCAAGCCCTGAAGGCGAACGACCGCGGCCATCGCCGGCTCGTCGAGGGCGGTTGCTTGCGCCGCGGTCAGCTCCTCGTCCCGGTGCACGATGACGACCAGAAGGCGCGCCGACCGCCGTTGCGCGGCCAGCGACCGGAGCAGGGCGAGCGTGTCGGGATCGGCGTGCTGGGCGTCGTCCACGACGAGCACGAGCGGGTGGCGCCGCGAGGCCCACGCGAGCAGACGGCCGATGCCTTCGGCGAGCCGCACACGGTGCACGGCGTCGGCCCGGCCGGCGAGATCGGCACCGGCGCCGCGCTCGGGAAGGAGGCCGAGCACCTCCTCGGCGAGCAGCCCGAGCGCGTCGGCGACTTCGCCGGCTTCCGCCCGCTCCAGCAGTGTGCGCACGGCTTGCGACACCACCCAGTACGGCGGCGACCCGTCGGCCGCGTGCGTCCAGACGACCCGCGCGCCGCCCGAGCGCGCCAGCGCGGCAAGTTGGCCGACGAGCCGCGTCTTGCCCACGCCGGCCTCGCCGACGACTTGGACGACCTCGACCGAGCCCGCCGCCGCAGCGTCGAAGCGACCGGCGAGGCTGGCCACTTCGCGGGTGCGGCCGATCAACGCGTCGGCCGCGACCGCCTCGCCAGCGCCTCGGCCTGCGTGGCGGTCGGCGATGGCCGCCACGATGGACGGCCCGAGATCGGTGCACTCACGACTCAGCCGGTCGGCCGCCGCCCGGTGCTCTGCTTGGCGGGGACCACCACACGCGGCCAGGGCTGCAAGGGCGACAGCGCGTGCCCCGGGGACCGACGCGCGACGGGCCAGTTGCTCGGCGGTGGCGGCGGTGCCCCACGCATCGGGGTGCCCCTCACGGGTGCGGAGCACCGCGAGCAGCGATCGCCCCCACGCCTCGAGGACCTCGGCACCGAGGCCGTGGAAGCGGGCGACTGCCTCTTCGAGCAGGGGACCCGCAGCCCGCCCCGTTGCGGCCGTGTCGTCGTCGGTCGTGGCATCGGCCGCGAGCGCGCCGATGCCGCCCAGGAGGCAGGCGATGGCCGCCCCCCAACGGTCGCCAACGCGGTCGCGGCCCTGCGCCAGTTGGAGGGCGTCGAGCGGGGTGGCGCCCCAGTCGCCGACCGTGAGGACCGAGAGCGCGGCCACCGACAACCACGGCAGCCCGGTGGCGTCCGCCGCCGAGGCCGCGGCCTCGAGGCCCTGGACGTCGTCGCGGGCGATGCCGATGACCGCCCCCGCGAGCTGCGCCGCCGCGGCCAGCGCCGGCGGTGCATCGTTGGCGTCGACGACCGTAGCCAGCAGCGCGAGGCCGTCGTCGAGGTGGCCGGCGAGGAGGGCGCTGATGCCTTCGACGAAGCGGCCGATCGGTCCCGGGAGCTCGGCAGCTTCGCGCCGCGCTCCAAGCGGGTTGCGTTGCGTCGCGCCCCGCAGGATGCCGGACCAACCGAGCGGCCCCGCCCAGTCGGCATCGAGCCAGACTTGGACGCCGAATCGTTCGCGGCGACACACGTCCGCGAGTTCCGGGTCGGTCGTCGCCCCCTCGGCCGCGCTGTACGCCGCGACGGCGAGGTCGAGCTCTCCGGCGCACAGGTGCTGCCTGGCCCGCGCCAACCGCAGCCACGGATCGCCCAAGACGACTGCGGGGGGCAGAGCTTCGACCCAGCCGCTCGGCGCCGCGGTGGCCTGCTCCCCGCCCGTTCCGACCAACGCCTCGATCGCATCCCACGCCTCGGCCCGTGTATAGGCGGCCAACGCGTCGACGACGGCCCCCTCCGCCTCGAGGAGCTCACCGGCTCGGCGTTGCAGCGCCCGCGCCTCATCGGCGCCGACCTCGTCCACGAGCCGGCCGCGAAGGACCGACGCGAAGAGGGTCTGGTAGCGGTAGACGCCGTCGTCGAGCTCGTCGAGGAATGTCTGGCGAGCCCGCAGCCCGGCCAGCATCGTCTCGCTCCCTTCGGCATCGAGGATGCGGTCGCAAAGGGGCGCGGTGAGCCGGTCGAAGACGCTCGTGCGCAGGAGGAAGTCCTGGGTCGCAGGGGACAGTTCGTCGAGCACGTTGTTGACGACGTAGTCGCGGACCGTGCGCGACCAGCCCGAGAGCGATGACAGCACGCGCCGGCGGTCAGACGCCGGCAGGCCCCGGCTGGCCAGGTGGAAGAGATGCAGCCCGGCGGCCCAGCCGTCGGTGCGCCGGGCGACTTCGAGCAGCTCGGCTGGCGTCAGCGCGACCTGGTACAGCTCGCGGAACAGCTGGTCGACCTCCCAGCTCCGGAAGCGCAGGTCGCTGCGGTCGATCTCGTGGAGCTCGCCGGAGACCCGGAGGCGTGACACGTCGAAGCCAGGCGGACGCCGGGCGGCCGCGGCCGCTACCGCGGTGCCGGGGAGCCGGCGGATGAACTCCTCGACCATCCGCTCCCCCGGTGTCCCCGCGATGACGTGGAGGTCGTCGAGGATGACGAGGGCAGGCTCGCCGCCCCACTCGCTCAGCGCTTCGCACGCGTCGTCGGCGGTGCGCCAGCCGCCGGATAGGCCGGGCGCGGCGGCGAGGACGGCCCGCTCGAGGCCCGCGATGAGGTGAGCCGGGTCAGCGTCGGCGGCATCCACGCGATGCCATGCCACCGGCGCAGGCCAGCCGGCGGCGAGTTGGGCGAGGAGGGTCGTCTTGCCCGACCCGGCAGGTGCGGTGACCAGCGTCAGGCGATGATCGCGGACACGGTCGAGCGACGCGCTGAGCCGACGCCGGACGAGCCCGGTCATGGGGGTCGCGCGGTCGGCCGCGCTTCTGCCGCCTTGTCCATAGATCTCCACGGGGCCCGAACGTGCGCACCGAGGGAGCGCCCTCCACCGGCCTGCTCACCCCTACGGGATGCTAGGCGATCCCTCCGAAGCGTGCGCCGGATCGCGCATCAGTCGCGGAGGCGGCCCCGCGGGTTGCTCAGTCCCGACTCGCCCGAGTCAAACGTCGGTGGGTTGCTCTTCGGGCTTCTCGTCGTCGAACGCCATCTTTCCCCCGAACTTCTTCTGGAGGTCGGTGTCGGCCCATTCGGCGAGCGTGCCGACGGCCCAGCAGGCGTGGGCCAGCTCTTCCTTGTCGACGGTCTCGGCCGGTACTTCCATGGCGCAGACGATGATCTTGTCGTCGACCAGGTAGAAGACGCGGGCGGACACGATGTTGCAGTTGATGGAGTTCAACTCCTTGTAGATGTCCGGGTTGTCCTCCACCTCCTCGAGCAGCACCGAGAAGACGCGCATGAGGGGCGGCTCGCCGTCGGTGAGCCGGACGATGTAGCGCGCGCTGCCGATACGGACCGGGATGTCGCCGTTGTCAGCCACGACGAGGTCGTCGAGCGAGAGGTACTCCTTGACGATCTTCTCGATGTACGGCCGGTAGACCTCGACTTTGCCCATGACCTCGCCTTTCCGCCCTCGTGGGCTCGTGCGGGCCGCAGCGTAGCCAGGAGCCGGCGCCGCTGTAGCGTCCGGCCGTGCGCGTGGTGTTTCTCGTGATCGACGGGTTGCCGGCTCGGCGCGTCGGACCGCGGCTCACGCCCCATCTGGACCGGCTGATGGATGGCGTCGAGTGCTCAGGACGCGCGGTCATGACTTCGGCGACCTATCCGAACCACGCGACGTTCGTCACCGGCGCCGACCCCGCGACGCATCGGCTCCTCGCCAACTTCGTCGTCACCGGCGACGGCCCCCAACCCGCCCAAACGGTGGGACCGGCGGTGCCGACGCTGATCGACGCGTGCCGCGACGCCGGCCGGTCCACGGGCGCGGCGGTCGGTGACCACAACCTCGTCGGGGTCATGGGTCTCGCCGCGGCGGACGAGCATTGGCCCGACGGCGGCATGTTCGCGGCCGACATCGCACGAGACGGGCACGGCTACGCGACGGACGGTGAGGTGCTGCGACGGCTCCTCCCGCTACTCGTCCCCGGCGGGCCGGATCTCGTCATCGGGCACATCAACGAACGGGACACCGCCGGCCACGTGCACGGTCCCGACAGCGCAGAAGCAGGCGACTGCTACAACGCGACCGACGCGCGCCTCGGTGAGATCGTCACCGCCCTCCAGCCGTGCTGGGACGACACGGTCCTCATCGTCGTCAGCGACCACGATCAGGAGACCATGGGCCCCGACGACCCGATCGACCTGTACGCGCCGGTGGCCGCTGACGGGCTCGGCCTCATCCCGATCCCCGAGGGCAACGGCGCGGTCGTGTGGGGCGACGACCCGTCCGGCGGCCGGTGGCTCGACACGATCCCCGGCGTCGCCGGTCACGCGGACGCATGGCCCGGTGCCCGGGTGGTGTGGGCCGAGCCGACCCGGCGTTTCGCGCTGCCGCCGTGGATCGACCAGACGTGGCTCGAGCCGGGCCACCATGGCGGAGCGACGACGCGCACCCAAGTAGCCGCGGTCGGAGGCGGGCATCCACGCGCAGAGGCGCTGCGCCGGGCCATCGCAACCCGAGGCGTGGTCGACGCGACCGCGTGGGCGCCAACCGCCGCCGCGCTGCTCGACGTCCCGTTGCCGACGGCTACCGGCGGCTCACTAGTCGACGGCTGACCCCGCGGTCAGGTCGGCGCACTGAGCGGGATCTGCGCGCTGACAGGCAACAGTCCCGGTGAGCGCGCCGACCTCGGCGTGAAAGGGGGACGCGGCTAGCCGGCGGCGGCGGGGGCCGTGTCGCGGGCGTCGACCTCGTCGCCGCCGTCAGAGCCCTGCTGCTCCGACGCGGCGACGCGGTTGGGCAGCACGATCGCGACGAGGACCGCCGCGGCCAGCGCCACGAGACTCCCGATCGTGAGGCTGTAGCTCATGCCGTCGGTGAAGCCGTGCTTGGCCGTGCGGGCGAGGGCCGCGCCCTCGTCGCCGCCGATCTGGCCGGCGACCTGGAGAGCGCCGCCGAGCGATCGGCGGGCCGCCTCTTGCAGCGCGCTCGGCAAGCCGGCGATGGCGCCGCCGATGCCGCTGGTGTAGCGGGACACGACGAGGCTCCCGAGCACGGCGACACCGAGCGCGCCCCCGAGCTCGCGATTGGTGTCGTTCATGGCCGAACCGATACCGGCCTTCGCGAGCGGAAGGGATGACATGATCGACGCGGTGGAGGGGGCCATCGTGAGGCCCATGCCCGCGGCCAGCACGACGAAGGACAAGGCCAGTAGGCCGTAGCCGGTGTCGATGTCGTTGGTGGACAAGAGGAACTGGCCCGTGGCCGCGACCGCAAGGCCGAGGCACACCGTGCCCCGGGTGCCGATCCGCTCGGCGATGCGGGCGCTCATCGGCGCGACGACCATCATCGTGAAGGCGAACGGGAGCATGTGCACGCCCGCAGACAGCGCGCTATAGCCGCGCACCAACTGCAAGTACTGGGTGATGAGGAAGAACATGCCGAACATGCCGAAGAACACCAGCGAGATGGCGATGCTCCCGCCGGTGAAGCCCCGACGCTTGAAGTAACGCAGGTCGAGCATCGGGTGCTCGCGGCTCAGCTCCCATGAGGCGAACACGACCATGAGCGCTGCCGCGATCGCGAAGCTGCCGAGGATGACGCCGTCGGTCCAGCCGCGCGCCGGCGCCTCGATGATCCCGTAGATCAGCGAGGACACGGCGCCGATCGAGAGCGCGGCGCCGACCAAGTCGAGCCGTATGCCTCTCGGGTCACGGGAGGTCGGCACCAGAAACCGCCCCGTGACGACCGCGACGACCACGATCGGGAGGTTGAGGAAGAACACGGATCCCCACCAGAAGTGCTGGAGGAGCCAGCCGCTCGTGATGGGGCCGACGGCGCCGGCGATGCCAGCCACCCCGGCCCAGATCCCGATGGCCCGGGCCCGCTCCCGCGGGGCGAACGTGTTCGCGAGGATCGACAGCGTGGCCGGCATGACAAGGGCCGCGGCCGCGCCCATCACCGCCCGGCAGGCGATGATCTGGTTGGCGCTGTTGCTCACGGCGGCGAGACCCGACCCCACGCCGAACGTCACCAGCCCCGCGGTCAGCGCGCCCTTGCGTCCGAACCGGTCGCCGAGCGCCCCGCCCGTGAAGAGCAGGCCCGCGAACACGAGGCTGTACGCGTCGACAATCCACTGGAGCTGGGAGCTCGACGCGTGCAGTTCGCGCACGAGCGTGGGCAAGGCGACGTTGAGGACGGTATTGCCCATGACCACCATGAGCAGGCTGAGGCAGAGCACCGCCAAGGTCCACCAGCGGCGGGGGTCGGGCGCGGCGGGGGAAACCATCCGTCGAGCCTATGGGTGCCCTCGGCGCATCAATACCCCGCCCCCAAATCGACGACGCCCGTCAGCGGAGAGCCGGCACGATGCCAAGGCAGGCTCGCGACGCGCATCTCGAAGGGCAACGCCCGTTTTGGCGATCTCCGTAGCGGTGGCTCCGAGCCCGACGAGGCCGAGGACGCGGTCCCGCAACATCCCCACCAGCGCGTCGGTGAACGGGTCGAGCGCGACGAGGACGCGCACCGTCGTCATCCTTGCCGCGGCGGCCACACGGAGTCGGCGCCGATCGGACCGAGAGCGGCGGCCACCTCGGCAACGACCGTGGGTAGGTCCTTGGGTTCGCGCAGGAGCCGCTGCACGCTCTCGAGCCCGGCGGCGTCGACGATGCGCTTCTCGTTGAGCGCCCACACGCCGTCAGCGGCCAGTCGCGCCTGCGCGACCGCGAGTACCGCCTGGGTCACGTTGGCCAGGCAGGCGACGGGTTCGTCGCGGCCGGCGTACACCGACGCGAACTGGAGTGCACCGCGGGCCAGGTTCTCCCACACCGGCGGCGCGGTGGCGCGCAGCGCCGGCGAGAACGCGGGCCGGGGCAGCGAACCGGCCAACACCTGCCCCAAGGCCAGCTCACCCGCCAGCACATAGGTTGCGACGCCGGCCACGTAGCCCACCTGGCGGTGGATCACGAAGCGGCCGTGGTCGGCCTCTGCCGTCCAGCGGGCCACCTCCTCGACGTCGCGGTAGCAAAGGTCGACCTTCACGTCGTCGATGGTCAGCCACGCACCGCCGTTGACGACGGCGCCCCAATCCCCCGGCGCGAACACCCGCCCATCGAAGCCGAGGGCGCGCACGTCGTCCGGATCGATCGTGCCTCGGTAGTACAGGCCGAAGTCCCAGTCCGAATCGGCCGCAGCGGTGCCGGTGGCCCGCGACCCACCGAGGGTGACGGCCACCACGCCGGGGATCGCAGCGAACCGTTCCGCGAGGCGCTCCAACACCTCACGACCTGTCGCCGAGATCGAACAGCAGGTGCTGAGACAGGTCGCCCATGAGGTCGACGATGATGTGGCGGGCGGCGAAGCGCCACGCGTCGTCCTCGCGAACGAACCGGTCGTGGTACCGGCCGGCGATCACCGGTTGCAGCGCGAGTGCACCCCGCACGGCCTGGAACACGGTGAAGTACGAACGGCACGTCGCCGTGGCCCCGTCGTCGTCGATCTCGACGATCAGGTTGGTGGTCACGTGCTTGGTGCGCGGCGTGCCGTCGTCGAACCGCCGGGTCGTCCGCGTGTACATCGCCAGGATGTCCTCCCGGCCGCGGCGCACGTGCGGCCGCCCTTCGGTGGTGACGTCGGCGCGCTCGAGGAGATCGGCGATGCCCCCGAAGTCGCCCGCGTCCAGACGCTCGGCGTAGCCGTACACGAGATGGGCGATGGCGGTGGCGGCGTCGACCATGTGCCTATCCGGCCGTGATGCCGCGGTCGCTGGAGATGATCGACCCGTGGACGTTCACAGCCTCGTCGGACGCCACGAACGCGAACAGCGCCGCGATGTCCTCGGGCGTGCCCATGCCCCGGTGGCCCATGTAGGGCGCCACGAGCGCGTAGTCGACGTCGGTCGGCATCTGGTAGCTGGCGACGAGGCCGGTGTCGACGCCCCCGGGTGCGATGGCATTGACGCGCAGGCCTGTCTTCATGAACTCCATGGCCAGCGACCGCGTCAGCTGCACGACCGCTCCCTTCGTCATCGAATACACGACGCAATAGGCCTGGCCCATCAACGCCGCGTTCGACGCGATGTTCACGATGTTGCCGCCCGTCTCGAGCAGGTGCGGGATCGCGGCCTGGGCCATGAACACGTAACCGTCGACGTTCACGCCCATCATCCGCCGGTAGTCAGCCTCGCTGACGTCCACGAAGTGCTCGCCGCGCGCGAGGCCCGCGATGTTGCCGAGGACGTCGAGCCGTCCGAACACGGTGATGCAGTCCTCGACGGCGGCGCGGCATTCCGACGAGGACGACACGTCGCCCACCCGGGAGTGCACCGTGCCTCCGATCCCGTCGACGAGCCTGGCGGTCTCGCCGAGGCCGTCGCCGTTGATGTCGTGACCGAAGACCTGCGCGCCTTCGCTCGCCAGGCGGATGGCGGTCGCCCGGCCGATGCCCGACGCCGCGCCGGTGAGGAGCGCGACCTTGCCGGCAAACCGTCCCCCAGTCATCTCGGCATCATGGCCCGGGCGACGATCTCGACCGTCACGGCGACGTCGGGATGCACCCGCAGCAGCAGGATCCGGGGCGGTTCCATCCCGAAGTCGCGCACGTCGAACGTGTGGCTGCCCTCGAGTCGGATCGTGTCGTCGTCGACGGCGGTGATGGTCATCTCGCCTTCGTAGGTCCGGGTGACGCCGCGGAACGTGACGTCCCCACGCACGGTGAAGTGTCCGTCGTCGCCGGCGGGCGCCAACCCGGTGAGGTCGCCAGTGATCGTCGGGAACCGGCGAGCGTCGACGCGCCGCCGCATCTCCCGATCCTCGAGCGGGTTGCCGGAGCGCAGCCGGTCCACGGCCAACTCGAGGTGACCGGTCGTCTCGGCGCCGAAGTCGAGCCAGCCTTCGAGACCGTTGGTACGCGAGCGGATCGGATGCAGGCTCGACGACGCGCTCATCTCGACGCTCGACTCGTCGGGGACGATCAGGTAGCGACCAATCACGTCGTCAGTCTGGCCGTCTGCGTGATCAGTGGTGGCCGGCTCGAGTCTCCTCCTCGTGGATCAGCTCCTCCAGCTCGGCCTCGATGTCCTCCTGCGACTCGCCTTCGACATGGAACCGGGGCAGCCACCGGTCGAGCCAGCGCGGCAACCACCAGTTTGCGTCGCCGAGCAATTCCATGGTCGCCGGCACGAGCACCATGCGAACGATGGTGGCGTCGACGAAGATGGCGGTCGCCAAACCGACGCCGATCATCTTCAGGAAGACCTCGTCGGCGAGGACGAAGGCGAGGAACACCGAGATCATGATCGCGGCCGCCGCGGTGATCACCCGAGCCGTGTGGGCCAACCCATCGGCCACGGCGGAGGCATTGTCGCCCGTCTTGCCGTACTCCTCCCGGATGCGGGAGAGCAGGAAGACCTCGTAGTCCATCGACAGGCCGAAGAGGATGGCGAACATCATCATCGGTATGAAGCTGGGGACGGGCGTGGGCTCGTGGATGCCGAACAAGGAGCCGAGCCACCCTCCCTTGACCATGACGGCGACGACGCCGTACGAGGCACTGACCGACAGCAGGTTCATCAGCGCGGCCTTGACCGGCACGAGGATCGACCGGAACACGACCAGCAGCAGCAGGAACGACAGCACGATGACCGCGCCGATGAAGAGGGCCAACCGGTCGGCCACGTAGCGCGTGGCGTCGATGCTCGCCGCGGTGGAGCCGCCGACGAACACTTGAACACCGCTTCCGGCGGTCGCATCGGGGAGCACGTCGTTGCGCAGATGGTGGACGAGCGTCTCGGTGGCCTCGTCCTGAGGTGACGTCTTGGGGTAGGCGACGAGGAGCGCGACGTCGCCGTCGGGGCTCGGCACGGGCGGGCTGACGAACGCGAAGTTGGACGCCACTTGCTCGCGGATCGCCCCGACGGCCGGGATCAGGTCGGAGGCGCCGTCGCTCTCGGCGACGAGCAGCAGCGGGCCGTTGAACCCGGGACCGAAGCCTTCGCTCAGCAAGTCGTACGCCTTGCGGGTGGTGAACTGCTCGGGCGAGTTCCCGGCGTCAGGAAACCCGAAGCGCATGTCGAGGGCGGGCGCGGCGAGAGCGAGCAAGCCGACGAAGCAGATGATGGCGGCCGGCCATGGCCGCCGCTGCACCACGCGGCTCCACCGGTACGACAGGGACCGCCGATCGCCGGCCTCGCGTCGGCCGATGAACGGGAGACGCAGCCGGTCGATGGTGTGCCCGACGAAGCCGAGGACTGCGGGCAGCAACGTGACCGAGGCGAGCATGACGACGAGGACGGCGCACACCGCGCCGACCGCGAGACCCCGCAGGAAGCCGAGGTTCATCACGAAGAGGCCGAGCAACGAGATGATCACCGTCGAGCCGGCGAAGATCACCGCCCGCCCTGACGTCGTGATAGCGGTGATCACGGCCGCCCGGGGCTCGAGCCCGGCGTGGAGGGCCGACCGGTAACGGGTGATGATGAACAACACGTAGTCGATGCCGACGCCGATCCCGATCATCGCCGCCACTTGGGGCGCGAAGTCGGGGACCTCGAGGAAGTTGGCGAGGAGCGTGATGAGACTGAGGCCGATGCCGAGGCCGAACAGCGCGACCATGATCGGCAAGCCCATGGCCAGCAAGGAACCGAAGCTGATCAGCAGGATGATCGCCGCGACGAGCAGACCGATCCCCTCGGAGCTGAAGCTGCTCTGCTCGGCGCCCTGCAGCGCGAACCCGCCCATCTCCACGCGGAGGCCGGGCTGGCGCGACTCCTTGGCGACGGCGATGAGGGCCTTGGCGCTCTCGACGTCGTAGTCGTCGATGTTCACGTCGAGGCGCAGTTCGGCGTACGCGATGTCACCGTTCGGTGCGATCTGCTGCTGCCCTCCGGGATCGAACGGCGACACCACCGCGCTCACGTGGGGCGCCTCCGCGAACTTCGCCAGCGCGGCTTCTATCGCGGGCCGGACGGCCGGGTCGCTGATGCCGGCGTCGGCCTGGAACACCGCGTCGACGTCCGCGCCGGCGCGAGCCGGGAAGCTGTCCTCGAGCAGGTCCTGCGCCGTCTGCGACTCGGACCCCGGCGTCGTGAACGTGAAGTGGTTGTCGCCACCGACGGTGTTGGCCAGCCCGATCGTGATGAACAGGAGGACGATCCACCCGGCCAGGACGACGCGACGACGGCGGTACGACCAGTCGGCGAGACGCACGAGCTGGGTGGGGTGCGGCGCGGTGGAGCTCATGCCGGCGATCCTACGCGGGATACTTCACCTGTGAAATCATTTTCTGTGTAAACTTTGTCACCATGACGGCTCGGCCATCCCGCGATGACGCGCCCGACGAGGGCGTCGGCGCGCTGTTGGCGGGCAGCGTCGGCTTTCTTCTGTCGAAGCTCGGTTTTCTCAGCGCGAGCCGGTTCTCGGACGCGCTTGCCCCCATCGACCTGACCCCCGCCCACTTCGCGTTGCTGCGCTACATCGACGCGGCGCGGGGCCTTTCGCAACACAAGCTCGGCAAGGCGCTCGGCATCCCCGCCAGCCGGATCGTCGCCTTGGTGGACGACCTCGAGGCGCGGCACCTCGTCGAGCGCCGCAGGGACGCGGCCGATCGGCGAGTGAACACACTGCACCTCACGGACAAAGGGCAAGCGACGCTCAAACGGGCTCAGGTCATCGCCCTGGGATGGGAGAACACCTTGTGTGCCGCGCTCGAACCCGCCGAACGGGCCGAGTTGTTGCGCCTGCTGCGCCTGCTGGCCGCGGACCACCACCTGCCGATCGGGGTGCACCCCGGCCTCGCCGCGCCCGACGAGTCATAGGCAGGGTGAACCCCCGCCGTTCTGTCGGTGGTTGTGGGGTCTATGGCCGGATAACTACCGACTGAACGGCCGTTCACCACGCACCAGGCGAAGGCAAGATGGTCGGGTGGACGACCTGTACTGGGACCCCTTCGACGAGGACATCCACCGCGACCCGCACGACACGTGGCGTCGCCTGCGCGATGAGGCGCCCGTGTATCGCAACGAGCGACACGATTTCTGGGCCCTGAGCCGTTACACCGACGTCGAGGCCGCACATCTCGATACGCGCACGTACAGCTCGGCGCGGGGCACGGTGCTCGAGTTGATGGGCCGCGACATGAGTGGCACCGGCCAGATGATCTTTCTCGACCCGCCCGACCACACGCGCTTGCGCCATCTCGTGTCCCGGGCGTTCACTCCGCGCCGCGTGAGTGCGCTAGAGACTCGGATCCGAGGCTTCTGTGCGGACATGCTCGACCCGCAACGCGACGCCTCCGGCTTCGACTATCTCCAGGACTTCGGCGCCCGGTTGCCGTCGATGGTGATCTCGTCCCTGCTCGGCGTCCCTTCCGAGGATCAGGAGCAGTTCCGTCACACGGTGGATCGGCTCTTCCACATCGAGCCCGGCGTCGGCATGCTCAACGCCACCTCCATCGGCGCAGGGATGGAGCTGGGCGACTACCTCGGCGCGCTGCTCGCGCTCCGGGCTTCGTCGCCCCAGGACGATCTGCTCACCGCGCTCGTCGAGGCCGAGATCACCGATGACGACGGCACGACGCGGCGGCTCACCACCGAGGAGGGCCGGAGCTTCGCGGTGCTGCTCCTGTCGGCCGGCACGGAAACGGTCGCCCGCCTGTTGGGCTGGGCCGCCGTCGTGTTGGCGGCCCACCCAGACCAGCGCAAGGAATTGGTCGCGGACCGGTCGCTGATCCCGAACACCATCGAAGAACTGCTCCGTTACGAGGCACCGTCTCCGGTACAGGGTCGGTGGACGACCCGGCCGGTCACGCTGCACGACACACCGATCCCCGCGTCGGCGAAGGTGCTGCTCCTCACGGGCTCCGCGGGACGGGATCCGCGCGCCTACGACGATCCGGATCGGTTCGACATCCACCGCACGATCGACGGCCATGTGTCGTTCGGCCACGGCATCCACTTCTGCGTCGGCGCCGCGCTGGCGCGGCTCGAAGGACGCATCGCGCTCGAGGAGACATTGGCCCGGTTCCCGACGTGGGACGTGGACCACGACCACGCCGTCCGGCTCCACACCAGCACCGTGCGCGGCTACGCCCGAGTGCCGATCACCGTGTGAGCTCCTCGCCAGGATGGGCGGGGAGGCGGAGCTCGAAGCGGGCACCGCCGATCGGGCTGTCGCCGATCGACACCGAGCCGCCTTGGACCGCGACGAGCTCGGCCACGATCGCCAGCCCGAGGCCGCCGCCGCCCGCATCGCGGGCCCGGGCCCCGTCGAGCCGGACGAACCGCTCGAAGACCCGGACCCGGTCCTCGGCCGCGATTCCCGGGCCGTCGTCGTCGACCCGCAGCACCACCACCTCGTCGTCTGCCGTCAGCGAGAACGCGACGCGCTCGCGGGCGTGACGGCTGGCGTTGTCGGCGAGGTTGCGCAGAACGCGCCGCATCGACATCTCATCGGCTGCGATGCGACCGGCCGCCACCGCGGATGTGTCGACTCGTACCGTCGTGGTCTCGCGGAGCCGGCGGGCTTCGTCGAAGACGAGGTCGTCGAGGTCGACCGGGCGCCGTCGCGTTTCCAGCGTGTGCTCGTCGAGCCGGGCCAGCAGCAGCAGGTCATCCACGAGCTGCTGCACCCGGATGTCCTCGTTCAGCACGGTCTCGGCCAGCTCGCCGAGGGTCACGCGGTCGGGGTGGGCGAGCGCAACCTCGGCGTGCTGGCGGATCGCGGCGACGGGAGAACGCAGCTCGTGCGACGCGTCGGACACGAACTGCCGCTGGCGGGTCTGAGCGTCTTCGAGCCGGTCGAGCATCTGGTTCAGCGTGACCGCCAAGCGGGCGATCTCGTCGGAGCCGGTCGGCCGGGGGACTCGACGGTGGAGCGCGGCGGCCGAGATCTCGTCGACCTCGCGCCGCATGGCGTCGACCGGTCTCAGGGCGCGCCCAACCCCCTTCCACGCCGTGACGGCCACCACGAGCACGAGCAGTGGGAAGCCGAGGGCCAGCAGACGCCGCACGACGTGAATCGGTTCCGAAACGCTGTCGAGGCTCCGGGCGGCGATGACGACGGCCGGTTCACCATCGACCTCGGCCGCGACGGCGACGGCAAGGAACGGATCGTCGTCAGTGGGCACGTCGATCTCGGCTGACCGACCGGCGGCGAGGCGCGCGATCGCGGGGCGGTCCGCGAGAAGCGGACTCGACGCGAGGACCCGGCCGTCGCGGTCGAGCACTTGCACCAGCAGGTCCTCGTCCGGGGCGATGACGAGCGCGCCCGGCGCAGTGCCGGCATCGAGTTGCGTCGCGACCTCCTCGGCGCGGACGCGGGTTGTTCGGCGGACGCCGTCGGTGAGGGTGTGCCGCATCGACGCCACCAGCGTGAGTGCGCCCGCGGCCAGCGCCACCGCGACCACTCCCACCGCGACCAACGTGGTGCGCACTCTTACGGTGCCGAGCCGGCTCACGTCACCCGCCGTCCGCGTCCAGGCGATAGCCCGCACCCCGGATCGTCTCGATCGCCTCCCGATCGAAGGGTCGGTCGAGCTTGTTTCGGAGGTGGCGGACGTAGACCTCGACGATGTTCGGGTCGCCGTCGAAGTCCGCGTCCCACACGTGCTCGAGCACGTCGCGCTTGGAGACGACCTCACCCGCTCGCCGCATCAGGAACTCGAGGAGCGACTGCTCGCGGGTCGTGAGCTCGACCTCCGTGGCGCCCCGCCACACCCGCCGGCTCGCGGGATCGAGACGCAGATCGCCGGCCGTCAGCACCGGGGGTCGGGGCTGGGACCCGCGCCGGACCAGCGCCCGCAGCCGCGCGACGAGAACGGCATACGAGAAGGGCTTGGTGAGGTAGTCGTCCGCGCCCGTGTCGAGCGCCTCGACCTCGTCCCACTCGCCGTCCTTCGCGGTGAGCATGAGGATCGGCGTCCAGATGCCCTCGCCCCGCAGGGTGCTGCACACCCGGTAGCCGTTGACGCCCGGCAACATGATGTCGAGCACGATGGCGTCGTACGCGTGCTCGCGGGCCAACCACAGGCCGTCGGTGCCGTCGTGGGCCACGTCGACCGCGAACCCTTCGGCCTCCAAACCGAGGCGCAGGCCGGCCGCCAACCGCGCTTCGTCCTCCACCACGAGAACCCGCATGACCGTCCCGACCTCTCTGTGTCCGCTAAATCGTGGCGCACTGCGACTGAACGGGGGCTGAATCGGCTCGTCGCGTGCGGGTCGTCCTGAAACCCGATTGCCGGGCGTCGACCGCCTGGCCACGATGACGGCGTGGACAGCCTCGCCGTGGGGTTCGGGCTCGGTTTCCTCGTGGCGTTGCAGGTCGGCCCCATGTCGCTGTTCCTCGTCCGCTCCACGCTGCGCGGCGGCATACGCGTCGGCCTCGCCATCGGCGCCGGCATCGCCGCGATCGATGCCACGTACGCATCGCTGGGCGCCGCGGGAGCCGCGCCGGTCGTGACGATCGCCCCACTACGCGTCGCGCTCGGCTTGGTCGGTGCCGGCGTGCTGGTCTGGCTCGGTGCCCGCACGTTCATGTCCGCTTTCCGCGTCCGTGCCGGCCTCGAAGCTCCGGCCGACGTCATCTCGGCGCGCCGAGCGTTCGCGACGTCCCTCGGAGCGACGGCCTCGAACCCGGCGACGATCGTCTCCTGGGCCGCGATCTTCGCCGCGACGTCGTCGGTCACCGACGGCGGTGTGATCCCCCTGGTCGCGGGCGTCGGACTCGGCAGCCTCACGTGGGTGGTCGTCCTCGCATGCGCGGTCGCGCTCGTGCGCCAGAAGGTCGGGCCGGGGGCGATCGCGGCGGCGGATGCGGTCGCCGGGGTCGGCCTCCTCGGCTTCGGCGGCGCCCTCGGTTACCGCACCGTTCAGGCGCACTGACACAGCCCGCGCGTGGGTGGCGTGACGCATCATCCGTGAGGCTGCTCACCCGCTCTGCGCCGACGCCACCGTTACCACATCGCGGGTCGATGAGTTCGGCGGTGAAGTGCGACTGGACCGGTGAAGCGCGATCGCGTTTCGACCCACGAACGTGTCAGAAGAGCCCCGTATAGGCGCTGCGGTCGCACGGCGACTAGCCGGCGCGGCGGTTGCGGGCCATGCGCACCCGACGCACGTCGAGCGGCTCGCCGGTGTGCTCGTCGACGACGGCCGGACGGATCTCGGCCCGGCTTTCGCGGTCGACGAGGATCACGGGCGGCTCACCGCCGTCCCACATCCAGTCCGACCCCCATCGCCACATCGCCGCGAGCACGTCCCAGAACGCCCGGCCCTTGTCGGTGAACCGGTAGTCGTAGCGCGGAGGGTGCTCCTCATACGGGACCTTGACGAGCATGCCCTCGTCGACCAAGCGGTTCAGCCGCTGCACGAGGACCGCCCGGCTACACCCGAGGGCTTGCTGGACGTCGTCGAACCGGGATCGGCCCGAGAACAACTCGCGCAGCACGAGCGGCGTCCACCAGTCGCCGACGAGATCGGTGACCCGAGCGATCGGGCACGGCCATTCGTCGAACCGGGTACGCCTCACGGGGACAACGATGCCACCGACATCGCCCCGACGCGCTCGACGCGGGCGGGGACGTGCTTGTGCCACGGCGTGCCGGCCAACCAGTCACGATCCTCGCTCGCGGTGAGCTCGTTCGGTGCGACACCGGTCACCGGCGCGCCGCCGTCTTCGCCGGGATAGTCGACGCCGAGGCCGTTCGGGAGCGACACGTGGCCGGGCTGCATCATGTCGCTGATCTCGACCGCGGCGATCGCGCTCCCACGGCGGGTGGTGACCCGCACGAGGTCGCCCTCGGTGACCCCGAGTTGTTCGGCGTCGGCCGGGGCGATTCGGAGCGCGCCGGCCGCGTCCCGCTTGCGCCACTGGGGATTGCGGAAGATCGTGTTCGCGGTGAACGACCGGCGCTCGCCGGCCGACAGTACATACGGGAAGTCGGGATCGCCGGCGGGTGGCGTCTCCCCGGCCAGCGCGTCCAACTCTGCCAGCAACTCCGGGATGGCGAGCTGGGCGCGGCCGTCGGGCGTCCGCACTCGTGCCCAGCTGGCATCGGGCTCGTCGACGGTGAAGACGACACCCGAAGGGCTGGCCAGGATGGCGTCGAAGAGCTGCTCGCCCGGCTCGAGCCCTTCGCCCGTGAACCCGGCGCGGTGGACCCCGTCGGGTGACGCTTGCGCGCATCGGTGCGCGGCGCCCCACAGCACGGCGGCCGCGGCCGCGCCGTCGGGGAGCGTCGGGCCGAGGGCGCGGTAGAGGAGCACGGGGGCCAGGCGACCCAGTTCGGGCTTGGCGGCGACCGCCGCGAAGAACGCGTCGGCGAACGCGCCCCGACCGTCTTCCGCCGCGGTGCGGAGCGGGGCGACGTCGTCGTCGGTCACCGCCCCGAGGGCCTCGCAGAGCCGGGCGTGGATCTCGGGCTCGGCCATCGTGCCCTCGAGGGGTGGCAGGAGGGGGCGGCGCAGATGGAACACGTTGCGAGGGAAGTCGAAGTTGAAGAACGTCGCCTCCCACTTCTCGAACTGCGACGGCGCGGGCAACACGTAGTCGGCGAGGCGAGCGGTCTCCGTGAGGGCGACGTCGATGACCACGAGCAACTCGAGCGCTGCGAGCGCCTCGCGCATCCGCCGGCTGTCGGCGAGCGAGTGGGCCGGGTTGCCGCTCTCGACGAGCATGGCCCGGTACCGGTCGGGATGCTCGGTGAGGATCTCGTCCGCGATCACGTTGCACGGCACGAGCCCGGAGATGATGCGGGCCTTGGCCACCGGACTCACCCGCGTCGACCCGCTGCCGTTCAAGCCCGCACCGGCCAGGTTGACGATGCTCGACGGCGCGTACTGCGCGCCCGGCACCCCGAAGTTGCCGGTGAGCAACCACAGCAACTTCTCGAGGTAGCTCGACAGCGTCGAGTGCAGCGACATCTGGACGCCGAGGTCCTCGAAGACGGCGACGCTCGCGGCGGCCGCGATACGCCGGGCCGCAGTGCGAACGAGGTGTTCGCCGACACCCGCGATGGCGCAGAAGCCGGCGATCGGCACGGTCGCGAGGTGGGCGGCGACCTCGTCGACACCGGACGCATGCTCGGCGAGCCACGCCCGATCGATGAGGTCCTCCTGCACCAGGACTGCGCCCATCGCCGCGAGGCACCACGCGTCAGTGCCCGGCCGGACCTGAAGGTGGATGTCGGCCAGTTCCGCGGTCTCGGTGCGCCGAGGATCGAGCACGATCATCGACCGGGCCGGGTCACGAGCGATCTCCTTGAGCGTCGTACGAGCCCGCGGCAAGCCGTGGGACTGCCACGGGTTCTTGCCGACGAATACCGCGACCTCGGCCTCCGCGAAGTCGCCGCGCATGTGTGTGCCCAGCAGTTTGGCGTTGACCCAGAACTCCCCCGTCTTCTCCTGCGCCAGCGCGTTCGACCGGTAGTGCGAGCCCAGCGCGGCGCGGGTTGCGCCTGAGTACGCGCCGCCGAGGTGGTTCCCCTGCCCTCCGCCGCCGTAGTAGAAGATCGACGCGCCGCCCCAGGTGTCTCGCACCGCGGCGAACCGCTCGGCGACCTCGCGGATGGCGGTGTCCCAGTCGATCTCCTCGAACGTGCCGTCCGCCCGCCGGCGCAACGGACTGGTCAAGCGATGGCGGCCGTTCTGGTAGTGATCGAGGCGCAGGGCCTTCTCACACGTGTAGCCCTCGGACGCGGGGTGGGCCTTGTCGCCCCGGATGCGCTCGAAGCGACGGCCGTCGTCACCGCCGAGGCGCACCTCGATCCCGCAGTTGCACTCGCAGAGGATGCATGCCGTCGGGTGCCAGGTGCCGTCGCTCACACTTGTCTCCTTAGTGGGTTCACTAGAAGAATTCACTAGACCCACCGATGCCGTCAAGCGCGACGTGATAGATCGTGGCCGCCATGGTGATCGAGGTGCTCACGTTTCGGCTGGGTCACGACCGCGACGACACCGCCTTCCTGGACGCCGACAGTCGCGTCCAGGCCGAGTTCGTCTACCGGCAACCCGGTGTGGTCAGGCGGACGACCGCGCGGAGCGGCGACGGTGAGTGGCTCGTCGTGACGCTCTGGGAAACGACGGATGATGCGATCGCGGCCGACGGGCGGGCTGCGGCGGACCCCGCGGCCTCGGAGTTCATGGCCTTCGTGGACGAAGCGACCGTGCGGACCGCGAGGTACACGACGCGCGACTGATGCCGTGATCCGCTACTGCTGCACGAGCATGACCGGATTGCCTTCGGGATCCGTGATCGCCGCGAGCGTCGGACCGCCCGGGACATCGAACGGCTCCGTGAGGGCGGCACCACCAAGCTCACCGGCTTGTGTGAGCGACGCCCGGATGTCGCGCACCTGCACGTAGAGCGTCACGCCGGACCGGTCACCGCCCCGGATGTGGCCGGCGGGTCCGGGCTCCGGTCCGCCGAGCCCGGGCTTGATCGACATGATCGCCCCGGTGCCGATGTCCCAGTTGAACAGCGCGCCGTAGAACGCCCGCAGCCGATCCGGATCGCGAGCCTCGATCTCCCAGTGCACCACGGGCCGCGCCCAGTCGTCGTCCATCGACGCGGGAATCTAACGAACCGTTCGACGGCATACTCACGACATGGCCGCACACCTCGACCTCGACCTCGTCCGAAGGATCGGCGCTGCGAACCAGGGCCTCGCCATCGTCGCCGTCGCCCGCCCTGACGGCAGGATCCACGCGTCACTGGTGAATGCGGGCGTACTCGACGATCCAGTCACCGGTGAGCCGGTGGTCGGCGCGGTGTTCCGGGGCGACGCGCACAAGCTCCGGTACGTGCGCCGCGCCGGACGGGCGACGATGGTCTTCCAAAACGGCTGGGAGTGGGTGGCGGTGGAAGGGCGAACGGTCGTCGCCGGACCCGACGACGAGCTCGCCGGCTTCGACCCTGCGCGACGGCCGGACCTACTCCGTGATGTCTTCCGCGCCGCGGGAGGTGTCCATGACGACTGGGCCGAGTACGACCGCGTGATGGCCGCCGAGCGCCGAGCCGTGGTGCTCCTCCGGCCCGCCCGCGTGACGACCAATCGCCGCTGAACTCCATAGGGCGTGGTTGAGCAGGCCGTCGTGGTTCGCCCACTGACGGCGGCACAAGCACGAGAACCCGATCAAGGGCGAGCCGCGAGGACGATCAGCGTGGCGCGATCGCGGGGCCGCTCGGACGCGACCCCGACCTCGATGAACCCCGCGGCGAGGCACTGCGACGCGAAGGCGTCGGCCTGGTCGTCGGTCCATCCGTGGCTGGCATGACCCTTGGCGCCGGGCCGGACCCGACGCTCGGCGGCGAGGAAGCGCCCGCCCGACGCGAGTACTCGAAACGCTTCGCGCAGCCCGCCGTCGAGGTCGGCCCAGTGATGGACCGTCGCCACTGACCAGAGGACCGTCGCGGACGCGTCGTCCAGGGGCAAGGCCTCGGCCGCACCGTCGAGCCAACGGACTCGTTCTCGACGACCGAGGGTCAACACTCGGGCCAGACGCAGCATCACCGCGGCGGGATCAACCGCTGTGACCTGGGCACCGCGCCGGGCGGCTTCTCGGACAGCGGTGCCGGGGCCGCAGCCGACGTCGACGACGTGATCGCGGTCGGTCACCGCCGTCAGGTCCGCGGCGAGGCGGGCGGTCGGGCCGCGGCCCACGATCATCGTGAGCCCGGCAAGCACGCCGCCGATCCCGGCGAAGCCCGGATGGCCGGCGTGATGGTTGGGGACGGGTGGCGATGTCGTGTCCATGCGCTGCTCCTCATTGACTGACCGTCGGTCATTCTGTAGTGACTGACGGTCAGTCGTCAAGCGGTAGGATGCCGCGCATGACCCAGGCGATCGTTGGCCGGCGGCGGGTGGCCGCACCGGAGGTACGCCGCGAGCAGATCCTCGACGCCGCGGCGGCCGCCCTCGTCGAGCGAGGCTTCGCCGCGCTCACGATGGCCGATGTCGCGGCCCGAGCCGCGCTCGCCAAGGGCACGCTGTACCTCTACTTCGCATCGAAGGAAGACCTCGTCGCCGCCCTGTACGTGCGGTACAACCGGACGCTGGTCACCGAGGCTCGCTCGCTGCTGCGGTCGGGCGGCGGATACCTCGAGCGGATCCGGCGCGTGCTGGCCGCCGCGTTCGACTATCACCGCGCCAACCTCGCCCTCCATCACGTCCTCCTCCATGAGGCGGGGATGCGGGAGGACGTCGCTCTCCGCGAGCTCGAGGAGCTCCTGGCCGCCTTTATCGCCGAGGGCCGCGCCGATGGGGTGTTCGATGTCGCCGACGCCGAGGTGACGGCGCGATTCGTCGTCTACGGGCTGCACGGCCTGCTGGTCGATGCCCTCCACGCCTGCCGTCCCAACCGGGCCGCCTTCGTGCGCGACGGCGAAGCGATCATCAGCCGCCTGCTCAGCCCACGGGATTGACCCGGCGACCATCTTGCCGCTCGCCGTGTTCACCGACCGCTACACCCGGCACTACCACCGCCACTACGCCCACCCGATAGAGCTGGTCTGGGAGGCGGTGTCCACGTCGGAGCATCTCGACGGGTGGCTCTTGGCGACCACGCGGGTGGAACACCACTCCTTCACACCCGGCGCGGAGATCGAGCCTTCGAACGAATACCTCGGTTCGGATCAGCCGGCGGGCCCCGACACCCCGCGGCCGACCGCACGCATCACCTCGACGAGCTGGTGGCTGGGCGCCCCGACGCTGAATACGCGCGCCTGGTCGGCGTTTACCGTGATCACGTCCGGGTCAATTGCCCGCCGGCGTGACGGGCCGATGAGTTCCGGGGGGGTGGGGCGTCGGATCCCCCGATGCACCGAAGAGGGCTCACCTCGTGAGTCCGGCGCCCGCGACGATAGACAGGGCAGATGCGCGGCCCTGCCCGAGGAGATTCATAGTGTTCGCACGACTCGGTCCCTGGTGTCACGACCGTAGGAAGCTCGTCCTCGCGCTGTGGATCGCCGCCCTCGTATTCGGCGGCGCCGTGTCGGGCGCGGTTGGCGGCGCGTTCCGCGACGAGTTCAACCTGCCCGACGTCGAGTCGAAGCAAGGCTTCGACATCCTCGACCGCGAGTTCGGCGGTCAGGGCACCGGCCAGGTGGGAACGATCGTGTTCCGCGCCGAGCGGGGCGTCGACGACCCCGAAGTCCAGCAAGCGATGCAAGCCCTGTTCGATGAGGTCGCGGGGATCAACGACGTCTCCCGCGTCGAGAGCCCCTACGCGGCCGGGGGCGAGGGACAGATCGCCTCGCAGGGCGACGACGCCGGCAAGATCGCGTTCGCGAACGTCGAACTGCCCGACGACATCGACTTCCCGCGAGCCGGCGAGATCCGCGACCAGATCCGGGCCGACGCTCCGCACCTCGACGGCGTCCGGATCGAGCTCGGCGGGTTCATCTTCGCGGAGTTCGAAGAGCCGTCCTCCGAGACCCTCGGCTTGGCCTTCGCCATCGTCATCCTCATCGTCGCGTTCGGTTCGGTGCTGGCCATGGGTCTGCCCGTTGGCGTGGCCCTCTTCGGCATCTTCATCGGGACGTCGATCATCACGCTGCTGAGCAACGCGCTGTCGATCCCCGACTTCGCGACCTTCCTCGGCATCATGATCGGGTTGGGTGTCGGCGTCGACTACGCGCTGCTCATCGTCACCCGGTATCGCGAACAGCTCCGTGGCGGCCATACCGTGCGCGAAGCGATCAGCATCGCGCTCGACACAGCTGGGCGGTCGGTCTTGTTCGCCGGCACCACCGTGGTGATCTCGTTCCTCGGCATGCTGCTGATGGGCGTCAACTTCGTGCAGGGACTCGCGGTCGCTGCGGCCTCGGTCGTGGCCGTGACCGTCGCCGCCTCCCTCACCCTCTTGCCCGCCCTGCTCGGCTTCGCAGGAAAGCGGGTCGAGCTGACCCGGTGGCGGGGGCTCATCGCGACCGCCTTGGCGGCAGTTGCGCTCGTAGGCATTGGTCTGAAGTTCACGCCACTCGCGATCGGGCTGCCGCTCGCCGCGGTCGTGCTCGTGGCCGGGTTCTTCGTCGAGCCGCTCAAGCGCGAGGTGCCGCGCAAGCCGGCGAAGCCGCGGCGCGAGACCGCCGCTTACCGTTGGAGCCGGGTCATCCAGCACCGACCGTGGACCGCGGCGATCGGAGGCGCCATCGTGCTGCTCGTGCTGGCCGTGCCGCTACTCGGTCTGCGTCTCGGGTTCTCGGATGAGAGCAACTTCGCCGACGACACCACCACGAAGCAGGCCTACGACTTGCTCGTCGCCGGCTTCGGGCCGGGCTTCAACGGACCGCTAGTCCTTGTCGCCCAGCTCCCCGAGGGCGCCGACGTCACCGCGCTCGACGCGATCAACGAGGCGGCCGCGGCCGATCCCGGCGTTGCCTTCCTCTCACCGCCTCATCCGAACGACGCCGAGAACCCGACGGCCGCAGTGTGGAACCTCGTCCCGACGAGCGGCCCGCAGGACGAGGCCACCACGGAGCTCGTCAACCGGCTGCGCGACGACGTGCTGCCGCCGGCGGAGGCCGCCGCCGGCGTCGACGTCTTGGTCACGGGCAATGTCGCGGTCAACGTCGACTTCTCGGACCTTCTCTCCTCGCGGCTGCCCTACTTCTTCGCCGCCGTGCTGACCCTGTCGTTCCTGCTGCTGATGGTCGTCTTCCGGTCGGTGCTCGTGCCGGTGAAGGCCGTCCTCATGAACCTGCTGTCGATCGGTGCCGCCTACGGCATCGTGGTCGCCCTCTTCCAGTGGGGCTGGCTGAGCGATGTCACGGGTGTGCAGCCGGCTCCCGTCGAACCGTGGGCGCCGATGATGCTGTTCGCGATCGTGTTCGGCCTGTCCATGGACTACGAGGTGTTCCTGCTCTCACGGGTGCGCGAGGAATGGCACCGCAGCGGCGACAGCCGGACCTCGGTGGCCGACGGCCTGGCCGCCACGGCCAAGGTCATCAGCGCGGCGGCCGCGATCATGGTCGTCGTGTTCGGCAGCTTCATCCTCGAGAAGGACCGCACGGTCAAGCTCATGGGAACCGGCCTGGCGACCGCGATCCTGCTCGACGCCACCATCGTCCGGATGCTGCTCGTGCCCGCGACGATGGAGCTCCTCGGCGACAAGAACTGGTGGCTCCCGCGCTGGCTCGACCGGATCCTGCCGAACATCGACGTCGAGGGCCACGCCGAACCAACCCTCGAGCCCGAGGACGAGGACCGGGAGCTCCAGCCCGTCCTGTCGGGCAGGAGCTGACGCCCGCCTTCCACGTTCTGTCGGCAGTTATCGACCTATGGAGCCGGTAACTGCCGACAGAACGTGAGGGTCACGTCCGCGGCGCGCTGGGCACACTCGGGCAATGGCGTCCTACACGCTCAACCAGGAGGCGGTACGGCGAGCAAGGAAGCTCATCGACGCGCGGCAGTACGTGCTCGACAGCGATTGGGGTGACGTGCAGCCTCGAGCGGAGGCCCAGAACACCTACCTGGAGTCGCACTCGTGGGAGGACTACGCCGGCTGGCACCTCGGGCTGACCGACGGCGCCGGCGACGAGACGAAGGCGAGGTACGGGTTCGTGTACGGCGACTTCCGCCGTGTCCATCGGACCGGCTGCCGCCGGCGGGAGGCCACTGAGCTCCCTGACCTCCTTGGTCAGATGAGCCTGATCCGTGTAGCCGGCGATCCCGGCGAGCAGCGCCAAGCCGTCGGTGGATCCTGGGCGCTCGGCCATCGCCATGAACCGCCAGAACCGGGAGACCCGTTGGAGCGTCTTCGGGCCGACGCCCACGTCGGCGAGCACCAGGCGGCGCAGCTGCCTCGTGGACAGGCCGACCCGGTCGGCCACGGCGACGACGTCACTCGGTGTCGCGAGGGCATGCACGGCCGCGGTGGTTCGTCGATCCATACGGAGCTCGGTGAGCCACTGGTGGACCTCGTCCAGCGCGCCGTCCAAGAGCGCGGCGGTCAGCGCTCGGGCGCGGGCCGGACCGACGACCGCGCCGAGGTCCAGCGTCTCGTTCCGCAGCGATGCCGCCTCGGCACCCAGCGCCCGGCCCACGGCCTCAGGTCGAAACCGCAGCCCGCGGAGCACGGTGCCCGGAGCCAGCGCGGCCAGCAGCGGCTGGTCGTGGACGCCCACGACCGATCCGTTCCCCGCTTGGTCGACGATGACGTCGCCGCATCGGTCGGGAAGGACCCGATGGACGAGGTCGACGACCGGACCGACACGGTGCTCCCAGAGGCAGGTCACCGCGTGCTCCCAGGCCGGCGGCGGCGCCCACTCGCGGTAGGCCGTGGCCGTTTCGTACAAGACCGACAGCGGCTCCACCATGACACTGACCCTATGGAACAGCGAGTCGACTTCATCACGCTCGGCGTCCCCGACGTCGAGGCCGCCCGCCGGTTCTACGTCGAGGGCCTCGGTTGGCGCCCGAGCTTCGAAGTGCCCGGCGACATCACCTTCATCCAGGTCGGTCACGGGCGGATCCTCGCCCTCTGGGGTGCGGCCAATCTGGCGGCCGACGTCGGGGCGGTTCCCCCCGGGCCGATGACGCTCTCGCACAACGTGGCGACGGACGACGACGTCCGCCGAGCGACCGACCTCGCGGTCGCCGCCGAAGCGGCGATCCTGAAGCCGCCTCAACAGGCCGACTTCGGCGGCTTCCACTCTCACGTCGCCGATCCCGCCGGCTTCGTGTGGGAGATCTGTCACAACCCGGGCTGGAGTGTCGCCCAAGACGGCACGGTGACCATCGGGCCGATCGACTAGGTCTGGTCGAGCTCGCTGAAGAGGGTCAGCTGGAGCCCGGCAGGGGCGTCGAGGCGGGAGTTCAGGGAGTTCCACGGTGTGCGGACGGGTGGGGCGATGATCGTCGCCCCGGCCCCCGCGAGCTCGGTCGTCACGGCCGCAGCGTCGTCGACGCCGAACGCGATCCTGATCTGGCCGGCGACCCTCCGGCCGACCTCGACGTCATCGATGTAGGCAGCATGCGACGGATCTGCGATCTCGAGCGTCGCCCGGCCCGCGTCCAGGATGGCGACGCGGCCCCCTGGCGATGAAACGGCCGTCCGCTCGAGCAGCCCGAGCACATCCCGGTAGAAGTGGAGCGCCTCGTCGTAGTCGGCCGCGGTGACGACCACGCGGAGCTCGCCCACCCTGGGAGATGCTGTCTCGCTCAACTCTGCCTCCGTTCGTGCCCGTTCGCGCGCTCCGGTCGTGGACCTAGGTTTGGACCGTGACTCAGACCATCACAGCTCACTTCGCGGTGCGCGGCGCGGCCGATGCCGCGGACTGGTATGTCCGCGCCCTCGGGGCCGAGGTCGGCCGGCGCATCCCTGTTCCCGAGGGCCGCTTCATGGAGATCGAGCTTCGTTTCGGTGACTCGCAGGTGATGATCTGCGACGAGTTCCCGGACATGGGCGTGCTCTCGCCGCCCTCGATCGGCGGCACGTATGGCGCGCTGCACATCCTCACTGACGACGTGCAGACCCTGTGGGATCGCGCGGTTGCTGCCGGCGCCGAGGTCCTGCACCCGCTCGCCGACACCTTCTGGGGCGACCGGCACGGCCAGATCCTCGACCCCTTCGGACACCGATGGGGGCTGAGCCAACACCTGCGTGACGTACCCGACGACGAAGTCGTGCGAGCCGCGGCCGCCATGTTCTCAGGCGGGGACTAATCGCCGAAGACGTCCCGGCTCAGCTGGATGAAGAACGTGTGATCGTGGCCCTTATTGGGATCGGTCGAGTTGTAGGCCTTGGCCGCCACGCCATCGGGGACGTGCTCCTCGGAGTAGATGGCGCCGACCGGGCAGACGTCGGGTTGGTAGCAGGCCGTGCACGAGGTGCACTCCTCGGTGTTCACGTACAACAGGCTGTCCCCGAAGATCGCAATCGAGTCCGGGTTGGGGGTGTGAGTGTTCTCGATCTCGCCGCTGCCGGCTTCGGCCTCTGAGAACAGCCGGTTCTTCTGGGGGTCGAACTCGTAGATGCATTGCACGGGGCAGACGTCGACGCACGCGCGGTCCTTCACGTCGATGCAGGCCTCGGTGATGATCGCGATCCCGGGCATGGGCGGCTCCTCGTCGCTACTCGTACAGCCCGATGATGCCGTCGTGATGCTGTGTGCAAACCAGCCTGCGCTCGGTGCCGGATTTCGGGTCGGTGTTCTCGTGATCGACGACACACGGGTCGAGGTCGAGCCGTGACCGAAGGCCGGCGAGGTCGAGGACGCGGTCGAAGTACACCCACTCCCGGCAGTTATCCGTCCAGGCCTGGCCGCGGAAGGTCTCGGTCGCGCCCGATGCGACGACGGCGACCTCCACCTTTCGAAGATGCTCACACACCATCGGCGGTGATCAGGTCCAGCTCGGCGACCGTCCGGTCTGGGCGAGGAGGCGCTCCTGGGCGCTGGCCGCAGCATCGACCTCGACCGCGGGCCCGAACGCGCCCGCGCCCCGCCAGGCGTCGATCTGGGGGCTGAGGAACGAGTCGACGAACGCGACCAACGGTGCGTCGAGCTGATCGTCCGCGCCGACCGCACGGGCCAAGTCCCAGCAGTGGATCGCGAGGTCCGACGTGATCTGGCCGAGATACTCGCTGCCCGGGAAGTCGCCGAATGACAGGTGAACCGTGCGCGCCTGAACGCCGGGCTGAGACGCCGCGGCTCGGGCGTCGGCGACAGCCGACTTCCAGGTGGCGTGGGGATCGTCGCCCAGGACGTCGCCGTCGAACCGGTCGCCGACGTCGGCGATGGTCTTGCCGTCGAGCAACGGCGGTATCCAGAGCAGTTCACCGACCACGTGATTGACGAGGGTGCGGACGTCCCAGTCCGCGCACGGGGTCGCGGCCGTCCACTGCTCAGCGCCGACCTTGTCCAGCCGCCGTCCGAATCCGTCGATCGCGTCCGCGAACAAGGCTGTGTCCATGGTTGCCTCCGTGGGTCAGCCCCCGACCGTACCGCCGCCCGACCGGGCGAACGGGCTTCGCACGACGCCACAGAGGCGTCACGCCCGCCTGCGCGGTGAGTCGCCGACACACCCAACCGGATGCAGCCCGACCAAACTGAAGGACGATGCGGCGATTTTCGGCTACGCCGCGGACTCGATGACAGGGCCGGCGACGTCGTGCGCGTGGGCCGGGCGGCCGGTGCGCAGCGTGCCGGTGGCACCGCAGCGGCAACGCCACCGCAACTGGACACCATTCGGTGTGTTGACGATCGCTTCGATCGATCGCGGGCCGAGCAGCACCCGACTGTCATGGCTTGGGCAGTAGACGTCGAACATCGCTCTCGGCTCCTTGTCGCAGTGGTTGCCGATCGGACGGCTCGTCGCGCCGGGACTCATCGGCGCGCGGCCCGGGGCGCGGCGCCGGCCCGTGTGGGATACTCCCGGCCGGCCCGAAGGTGGTGGCGGGCCGTCCGGGGTGGGAGCAGCGATGGAAGCACGGGACGGCGACGCGTTGCTCGTCGCGGCGGCGCGGGAAGGTCGCCAGGACGCGTATGAAGCGCTCTTCCGGCGGCATGCCGGCGCGGTGTTCGTCGCGGCGCGGTCGCGCTTGCGCGAGGAGGACGCGCGGGACGTCGTCCAGGAGACCTTCGCTCGGGCGTATCAAAGACTCGGCGAGCTGCGCGATCCCGAGCGCTTCCGCCCTTGGCTGCTGGCGATCGCCCGTCACGCAGCGGCGGACATCACTCGGGCCGCGCGATGGTCAGCGCCGCTGCCCGACGACGTCGACCGCCTGCCGGCCGACGCGCCGGAGCCCGACCGGCTGTCGGAGATCGCCGCGCTCGTCACGCTCGTCGACGGCTGCATGGCCACGCTCTCGAAGCGCGACGCCACCGTGCTCGCGCTCGTCGGCCACCTCGGCTTCTCGCCCGCCGAGGTCGCCCCCGCCCTCGGCGTCTCGATGGGGGCCTCGCGAGTGATCCTCCACCGAGCGCGGAGCCGGCTCCGCGCCGCCGTGGATCAGTCGATGGGCGGCCGCTCTTCGATGTCGAACGCGCCGACCACGAGGCCGCTGGCGCGGACGGCCTCGGCGATGGACTCCGCCAACCGGGCCGGGGACCACGCGACAACGTCGAAGCCGGTCACCTCCGGCTCGGGCTCGTAGGCCTGCGCCACCCCGGGCGCGAGAAGCCACGCGAGCGCCTCTCGTTCGTCGGCATCGAGAGTGCCGGCGAAGGCGCGGAGCTTGTCGATCAGACGCATCGCCGCGCGGTTCGGCATCACTTCCCAAGACGCCCGCCGTTCGTTCTCGTTACAGGGTGTGTAACGCCGAGGGGCGACGGCCGTCTTGGAGGTGTCGAGCGACGGTCGTTCGGCGCTGAGGAGGGTTCGCCATGGGCGATGCAATCGTGGTTGAGCACGACGAGAAGGTGTACGAGATCGCCCTCGACGACCTCGCCAAGTACGAGGTGACCGACGACGACGTGAAGGCCGAACTCACGGCCGCGGCCAGCGCCGCCGAAGAAGGCGAGGACGCCGACGACTCCGAGGCCGACGACGTGGAGGGATTTGCCCGCATGCGGTTGCGCCGGAGCACCCTGCCGCGAGCGTGGATCATCATTCGGCGCTGACCACAGGCGGACGACGGCGACGAGGGCGACGAGGCCGAAGTCGAGGGGTTCGCGCGCCGAGACCGACGGATCTCGCGGCTTCGACGGGCGTACTTCGCGCCCATCCTCCGCCGCTAGACGGATGGTTCGATCGGCCCGCCGGTGAGGCCGGCGGGCCGGGCTGGCTCTCGGGTCACGGAGCTGAAGCGTCCGGGGACACGTACGGCGGACGCCCCGATCACGTTCGTGGCGACCGCGGCCAAGACTGCCTTCACGTGGGCCGGGCGCAGCTGGGGATGCTTCGATCGCACGAGGGCTGCCAACCCGGCGACATGGGGTGCAGCGAACGAGTTGCCGGTCTCGACGACGCGCGTTCCACCCCGCCAGGCGACGTCGACGCCGATGCCGCACGCCAGGAACTCGGTCGGCGGCTTCGGGTTCCAGTAGAGCGTGCGCGGGTCGGAGGCGTCAGTGCAGGCGACGCTCACCACTGAGGCGTACAGCGAGGGGTAGCTCGCCCGGGGCCGGTTGTTGGCCGCCGTCACGACGATCGAGTTGCGAAAGTAGGCCCAGTCGCACAGCTCGTAGAAGGCGAGCGCCCACTCGCGTTTCGTCGTGCCGAGGGAGAGGTTGATCACGTCGTAGCCGGCGTCGACGGCCCACGCCAGCCCGTGGTGAAACACCGAAGCCTTCCCGGACAACCGCCGCCCGAGCACGGCCACACTCGTGAGGCGCGCGTCGGGCGCCAAGGCGTGGATGATGCCCGCGCACGCCGTGCCGTGCCCGTACGCGTCGCCCGCGTGCTCGTGCCCGACGACGGGCTGACCGCCGTCGTCGAGGCTCACCGTGACCGAGCTGTCGACGTCCACGCAGCCCTCGAGGGCCGGATGATCGGCTTCGATGCCGCTGTCGACGATCGCGACGCGCACGCCCGCGCCCGTGGCGCCACCCCAGGCCCACTCCGGCGACAGCTCGCCGAGGTCGATACCGGTCACCGCGACGAGTTCGTGGGCCTCGACCGCCCACGCGATCCCAGAGTCGTCACTCACGGCGCACCAACATGGCGACCAGCTCCGCCACCCGCGCGTACCGCACCGGGTCCGAGCCGGCCAGGCCCTCCAACAGCGCGCCCAGCTCCGCGGGCGTCGGGAGGAGGGACGCGCCTCCCGCGCCGAGCCGGAGCGCCACCCCCGCGACGTCGGCGAGGACGGCCACCAGTTCGAGGTCGTCGAAGGTGAAGCCTCCCCCGTCTTTGTCGACCAGCTCGATGGCCGCGAGCACGATGTCGTCGTCCTCGCACGGGACGCACAGCACGCTTCGCGGCCGGCGGTCGAGGCGGGCGGCGATCCCCTCGTCCAGCCGAGGGTCGTCGGCCGCCGGTTCGATGGCGAGAGGCTGAGCGGACCCGACGACGTAGCCGCTGAAGCCCTCGTGTTCGCCGACCGTGACACCGAGGAGTCGCCGTCCGCGCGGTCCCTCGGCGGCGACGACGACGAGTTGGTCGGCACCGTCGTCGAGCGCGGCGATCCAGCCATCGGCGGCCCCGGTGGCCTCGACCGCGGACCGCAGGACGGCGTAGAGCACGGGATCGGCGGGAACCACGCCCGACGGTTGGTCGCTCATGACACCGCCCGCCGGGTGCCGTTGCCCGCGATGACCGTCGCGAGCGCTGAGGGGGTGAGCGTCAGCATCGACGTCCTGACCGCCGCGAGCAGACGGGTCCCGGCGGGCGCGCCCATGGCCGCCGCCACGCCGAACGCGTCACCCGGTCCGAGCACCGCGATCTCGTCGCCGTCGGGACCGAGCACCACCCCGCGTCCTTTGACCACCAAGGAGAGACCGCCGGCGTTCTCGTCGATCTGCTGGCCGGCCGCGAGCTCGAATGCGGTCAAGCGCGACGCCGTGGCCTCGATGTCCTGGTCGCCGAGGTGCGCGAAGAGGGGGATCCGGCGTAGCGCAGCGCGGACGTCGACGGACGTTTCCGCGACGGGCGCGCCGGTCTGCTCGGCCCACATGGCCGCGTACACGACGCCCGCGGCCAGTAGCTCCTCGTGGGTGCCGCTCTCGACGATCCGGCCCCGGGCGACGACGTAGATCCGGTCGTAGCCCGTCACCGACGTGAGTCGATGGGTGACCGTGAGGGTCGTGCGGCCCTTGCCGACTCGATCGAGGGTCGCGTTGATCTGCCGCTCGGTCTCCGGGTCGAGCGCAGACGTCGGCTCGTCGAGCACCAGTACCGCGGGGTCGCACAGGATGGCGCGAGCGATCGCGAGCCGCTGGCGCTGCCCGCCCGAGAGCTGGCCGCCCCGCTCCCCGATCGGTGACTCGAGGCCGTCGGTCAGCTCGGTGACGTACTCGTCCATCTCGGCGGCGCGCAATGCCTCGAGGATCTCAGCGTCGGTGGCGTCGGGCTTGCCGAGAGCGACGTTCTCCCTGATGGTCGCGTCGAACAACACGGTCTCCTGGTACACGACGCCCAGCTGGCCGCGCAACGACGCCAGGCGCACGCGCCGAACGTCGACCCCGTCGATGGTTACCGAGCCGGCATCGGGTTCGTACAGGCGCAGCACCATGTGGAGAATCGACGACTTTCCGCAGCCGCTCGCGCCCACGAGCGCGACCCGGCTGCCGGCGGGGATCTCGATGTCGACGTCCGCAAGGACGGGGCGGCCGGGCACGTACGAGAAGTCGACGCCCTGCAGCGTCAAGCGGTCGCGCAGCGCGGGGACGTCGACGGCATCGTCGGCGTCGCGGATATCCGGCACCGCATCGAGGATCTCGCCGATCCGCGCCATCGAACCGCTGGCCGCCTGGAGCTGCTGACCGACACCGGTGAGCACGAGCACCGGCTCGATGACGTCGCCCATGACGCCAAGCACGGCGACCAGCCCGCCGATCGTGAGGCGGTCGCGGAAGATGAGCCATGTGCCGAAGACGAGCACGGCCAGCCGGAGCACGACGACGACGAGGTTCACCGCCAGCGAGAAGATGCTCTGCTGGAACTCCATCCGGAGCTCCGCCTTCAACAGCCGGGCGCACGCGCGGGCAAAGCGCGATGTCTCGCGACCTTCGAGGCGGTAGGCCTTGACGACCGGCTGAGCCACGTAGTTCTCACCGGCGACGCCCATCGCCGCGCCGATCTCGTCCTGCACCGCCCGGCTGCGGCGCTCCGCCTCGCCGTTCATGGCGCGGTACACGAGGGCGACCACCGGCATACCGGCCAGGACCACCAGGCCGATCGGCACGTTGAGCATCAACAGGACGACCCCGGACACGAGCACCGACAACAGCTGGTACACGCCGTCGCGCACGATCGAGGACATGCCCTCCTCGACAGCTTGTACGTCGTCGAACAGGCGAGCCATGACGTCGCCCTGCCGGCGCCCGCTGAACCACCGATTCGACAGGTACTGCAGCCGCCCGAACATCTCCATGCGCAGATCCCGGACGACCGAGCTCGTGGTCCACGCGGCGACGTAGCTCCGACGGAGATCGGCGACGAGCGACACCACGAACGTGGCGCCGAGGAACCCGACGAGGCGCAGCACCGAGGCCATGTGCCGGCTCGGGATCGAACGGTCGAGCAGCCGCTCCAAGACGAACGGGAACACGGCCGTGAAGGCCAGGCTCAGCAGCATCAGGACGAGCATCTCGAGCTGACGACGGCGGTATGGCCGGAGGTAGTGCCGTGTCGTTCGCAAGAGGGCTCGGGCGGGCACGGGTGCGGCGTCGGCACCGACCGAGGACCGCCAGGCGTCCTCGAGGGCGACCAGCGGTTGGCCAAAACGTTCGGTCGCGACCTCGTCCAGGCGGTCGGCGGGCGCGCGCATCAGCGCGACGACCGCGTCCGCACCGCCATCGGCGACGAGCTGGCGGACAAAGGAGAGCGCGGCCGCCGGCCGGTCGTCGCCCTCGAGGTGCGCCAGCGGCCCTTCGGGGACGGTGGTGAGCTCGGCCTCCACCCCGGTGACATGGAGCGCGTAGCCCAAGGCAAGCAGCGAGGCCTCCGCCGGCGCCGGCATGGTGGACGCCGCGAGCAACGCGAGGGGAACCTCGAGGTCGTCCAGGCGGCGCTCGGGAACGACGATCAACCACACGGCGCCGTTCGCTGCGTCGACGACGGCGCCGTCGGCGATGACCGCGCCCCGATGGTCGGGATCCGGCAGCGGGTCCACCAGATAGAGATGGGGCCCGAGCACATCCAGCTCGGGGGCCAGCGCTTGGAGCCGGCGCCGAGCGTCGCGTAGGAGTCGGGCAACGTCACGGGCCGCGTCCGCGCCGGCTGACCCCGGCCGGTAGCCGAGGACGCCGCCGTCAACCGTCTCGAGCGTGAGCGTGTCGACCCCGACGGCCACCGCTGCCTGCACAGTCCGCACCGCCACGCGCCCTGCTCCCTCCCTCGCCGGGCCGCGAGTGTACGCAGGCTGCTACCGCCGGGCGCCGCCTCGTTCTGGCGACATTCCGGCTCGTCGGCGGAAACTCTCGCCAGGACGTGCCGGGGCTGTCTCTCCTACTCTGCTCGAGTGAGAACGCTGCTCCTGCTTCGCCACGCGAAGTCGAGCTGGGCCGATCCAACCGTCCCCGATCACGATCGTCCGCTGGCGCCGCGCGGCACGGGGGCGGCCAAGCGGATCCGCGACCATCTGCGGTCCGAAGGCATACGGCCCGCGCTCGTGCTGTGCTCGTCGGCGCGACGGGCGCTCGAAACGGTGGACGCGTTGCGCCCCGCGCTGGGTGACGTCGATGTGGAGGTGGACGACGGCCTCTACGGCGCGGATGCCTTCGATCTGCTCGATCGCCTTCGACGCGTCGGCGCGTCCATCGGCTCGGTGATGGTCGTGGCCCACAACCCCGGACTGCACGATCTCGCCATCGACCTCGCCGCGGACGGCGAGGAGGCCGCCATGGCGCAGCTCCACACGAAGTTCCCCACGGCTGCGCTGGCGACCCTCGATGTCGGATCCGCCGCCTGGGATCAGCTCGGCCCCGGCCGCGCCCACCTCATGAGCCTGGTGCTGCCGCGGGAACTGCACTGACGCCTCGCGCCGCGTGGCCGGCGCGGGGACGTACTTCTACCTCGCGGAAGGCAGGACGAGGTCGAGGATGCGTTCGAGCAGCGCGTCGTCGATGGGTAACCCGTACAGGGCGTGATGCCAGAGCAACGCCGGCGGTGTTTCGGCGATCAGCTCGACGTCGGCGTCGGCCGGCAGGTCGCCCCGTTCGATCGCCGCGGTGACAAGTTTGCGGACGTGTTCCCGCTTGGTACCGATCACCGATCGGTCGAACTCGTCGGCGAGATCGGGATTGCGGAAGCGCTCCATGGCGAAGGTCGTCATGAGTTTGCCGTCGTCGCCGCGGAGCCGATCGACGAGCGGACGCATCATCGACAGCAGATCGGCCCGCAGGTCGCCGGTGTCCGGCAGGTGATCGACCATGTGCGCGCCGCATCTCACCGCCTCGACCACCAGTTCGGCCTTGGTCGAGTAGCGGCGATAGATCGTCGCCTTTCCCACGCCGGCCCGGAGCGCGACCCCTTCCATGCTGACCCCGGCGTAGCCCTCTTCCGCGAAGACGTCGAGTGTCGCCTGGAGAATGGCGGCGTCACATGCCGGATCGCGCGGCCGCCCGGCTCGAGGATGTACGTCGCCCTCGGTGATCGCCATCAGCTCACTCCGACCGGGATCGGTTCGTCGGCCGGCACCGGCCGCTGATCATCGTCGCGGGCCCGCGCCGGCAAGAACCGGGCGACACCGATCGCCGCGAGCAGCGTGATCGCGCCGGCGACCGGTCCGATGATGTGGAGCCCACTCACGAAGCTGTCTCGGGCCGCGTCGATGATCTGCCCGGAGAAGGGCCGCGCCGCCGGCGCTTGCCTGGCGACACCGATGGCCTGACCGACGTTGTCCTTCACCTGCGCGAACAAGGGCGCGGGCACCAACGAACCGATCTTGTCCGTGATGGTGCTTGTGAAGTGGCTCGCCATCAACGAACCGAACACGGCCACGCCGATGGCGCCGCCCATCTGGCGGGTGGTGTCGTTCACGGCCGAGCCCACGCCCGCTTTCGCCCGGGGCAGCGAGCCCATGATCGAGTCCGTGCACGGTGCCATCACGTTGGCCATGCCCAGCCCCATCAGCATCGTCAACGCGATCACGTGGAGCGCGGCGCTGTCGGGTTGCAGGGTTGTGAACAGGGCGAACGACGTGGTGATCAGCAGCAACCCGGCGGCCACGACGTTCTTGTTCCCGAAGCGTTGCACCCACACGTTCGACAGCGGGGCGAAGATCATCAGCATGGCGGCTTGGGGCAGCAGGACGGCGCCCGCCTTGACCGTGGAGTACCCGAGGACCGACTGCAGGTACTGGGTCAACAGGAAAAGCGTGCCGAACAGCGAGAGGAACACGAGCGTGATCGCGCCGCTCGCCGCGCTGAACCGAGGGTTCTCGAAGAAGTGCATGTCGAGCATCGGGTGGCTCGAGCGCAGCTCCCAGGCGAAGAACACCGAAAGCAACACGCCGCCGACCGCGAAACCGAGGAGGATCTCCGGTGCACTCCAGCCGTGGCTCGGGGCTTCGATCACGGCCCAGAGGATCGAGCCCAGCGCGAAGATCGACAACAACGCGCCGACGGGGTCGAGCGCCGCATGAGCCGGGTCACTCGACTCGGGCACCAGGATGAATCCGAGGACCAGGCCGGCGATCACGATCGGCACGTTCACGATGAAAACCGAGCCCCACCAGAAGTGCTCGAGGAGGAACCCGCCGGTGATCGGCCCGAGCCCGATACCCAGAGCCGACACGCCCGCCCAGACACCGATCGCCTTCCCCCGCTCGGCCGGGTTCGTGAACACGTTGGTGATGATCGAGAGCGTCGACGGCATGATGAATGCTCCGCCGACACCCATCAGCCCGCGGGTGGCGATGAGAACGTTGGCCGACGATGCGAAGGCGGACAAGGCCGAACCGACGCCGAACACCCCGAGGCCGAAGGCGAGGCACCGGTAACGACCGAACCGGTCGCCCAGACTCCCCGCGGTCAGCAGCAGGCCGGCGAACACGAGGACGTAGGCGTCGACGATCCACTGAAGTTGGCTCGCCGTCGCGGCGAGGCCGCCCTGATCCGTCGGGTGCGCCAGGGTCGGGATGGCGACGTTGAGGATCGTGTTGTCCAGCACGATCACGATGAGGCTGATGCAGAGAACGAGGAGGGTCAGCCACCTCCGCCGGTACACGGTCTCCGGGTCACGCAGTGCCGATCGCATCCGGAGTATCTATACGGACGCGATTCGGAACACAACCGTCTCGCAAATATTTCGTCGCCCACCCGGGGCTCTTGCACCAATGGGCGTGCAGCCCACGGCTCGGGGTCGTCCCGGGCCTTCGGCCACTGTCATCCTGGTCGGCCGGCGACGTGGTCGCGGCGTTCGCGTCCGCACCACCACGAGCTGAGACCCCGCCGAGCGACCGCTCGTCGGTGGTGGCGTCCGATCGAGCGCGGCCTCGGTCGCCGCGATGGCCACGTGTCCCTCTTGATCGCAGCCCGCGTGTTCCCTCGACGTGATCGGCGACCGTTGGGCTTTGCTCGTGATGCGCGAACTGCTTCTCGGGATGTGTCACCCTCAGGTTTGCGGCGGGGCTCCTGGCAAGAAGGCTTCGTGCATCTCGATCGCGCGAACCGCGCGCTGCGTCGCGTTCGACGGGCCGGCACCGTCAGAGAGGAGATCCTCGCGTTCTCGACCGAACCTCGCCGCCGCCCGCACGGCATCGTGCAGAACCTCGTCGATCTCGGCCGGAAAGTCGAACCGCCAACGACGCGCCCGCCGCGCGATGTCGACTTGTTTCCCGTCGTCGATCTCGACCCCCGAGGCCGGGAAGACCCGGCAGTCGTACGTACGACAGGTCTTCGGGCGGTCGTCGTAGATCGAGCACTCGTTGTCGATCAGCATGGGGCAATGGCCGTTCTCGTCATAACCGAGAACGACGTTGCCACTCGGCAGCCGCGGGGCCGGGAACAGCAGCTCGGCGGGGATACGAGCGAGCGTCTCCACCTCGTCCGGTCCGATGTGGATGAACTGGGACGACGTGCAGCACGCGGTGCAGCCACCGCACGGCACATCAGATTCGCCTGCGCCACGGAGGGCGCGCTGCATCGCGGCGAGCCAGACGGAGAACGTCCCAGCCGAGAGCGGCTCATCCTCCGTCACGCGCAGCAGGTGTCCTCGAGAGACTCTGCTCGCCACGTGCGGGCGGCTTCGAGGCCGGCCAGGGTCGCGATGCCGAGCCCGGCGAGGGGGTCGGCCCACCACCATCCCGCGAACGCGTTCGCGACGAGGCCGACGAGCAGCACCGCCGAGAGCAGCGCACAGAGGTTGGTCTGGTTGGCATCGGCGACGACGGCGGCGGACCCCAACACAGGAGCGAGGCGCCGCTTGGCGCGGGCGAGCACCGGCATGGCCCCTAACGACAAGGCCGCCATGACGATGCCGACCACGCTCGCCTCCGGGCGTGCGGTGGTGGCCAGGTCGCGCACGGCTTCGATGCCGACGTAGGCCGCGAGGACTGCGAAGCTCACGGCGATGGCCCGCGTCGCCCGCCGGTCGGGCTCCTGCATGCAGCCGCCCTGGCGCTCTTGGTGGAGCCGCCACGCGACCACGATCGCGGCGGACACCTCGATCGCCGAGTCGAACCCGAACCCGACCAGGCTCACCGAGCCCGCGGCGATGCCGGCAGCGATGGCGACGACGCCCTCGACGCTGTTCCACGCGATGGTCGCAACGTTGAGTCGGCGGCTCCGGTTGACGGCGGCGGCGCGAGACGTGGGCGCAGCCGTCGCGATTCCGAGACCGTGCGGCGCTTGGTGCCCGTGCTCAGCCACGCCGGCCGTCCGGAGGAACGTGGCCCGCTTCGATGTCGAGCTCGATGGCCACCAAGTCCGCGAGCGCGTGGGCGAGGCGCGGGGACGCCAGCTCGTAGCGAACGCGCCGGCCCTGCCGTTCCGCCCGCACGAGCCCGCACCCCCGCAGGCATGCGAGGTGGTTGGAGACGTTGGGCTGCGTCGCCGCGAGCGCAGCGGCGAGGTCGCCCGGGTTGGCCGGGCCGCCCAGCAGCGTGAGCAGGATGCGCCGTCGCGTCGGATCAGCCAGCGCGGTGCCGACTCGTTCGAGCGTGTCGAGCGCGGCCGAGGTTCCGTTCACCGCCTCAAATATATCACTGCCTACTGATATCAGAAACGGCTGAATCACCGAGCAGCTGAGGAGCTTGTCGCCGTTCGCAAGCGCTGCTCGGCACCCTCGCCGAGTTCGCGCACCTCGTCCGCGGCCGGCACGATCGCCCGCACCTCGCCGACCGACTCGCCGGCGGTCGCCACGGAACTGCTTGACGGACAGTCTCGCGTGTCCCGCCGGCGTTACATCACCGACGCGTTCTCGTCGGATGGAGCCGCGCCGGGATCGGGCCAGCGGGCGTTGTGCGTGGCCACACGCCGGGCGCGGTGGGCCCGTCGGACCATTCGCCAATTGGCGGCTTGGAGCTCGAGGGTGCGGTGCCGTTCGGCCACGAGGCTGGCGGCCAGGCTGGGGGCAATCATGACTGGTCTCCTTCTCAGGCCGCGGATGCGACGGGTTGGTTCCCGTCGGCGGTGGGCGAACGACGTCCGGTGGGGAGCGCGCCGCGCTCGCCGCAGTGGCAGCGCCACTCCAGGACGATGCCGTCGGGGGTGTTGACCAGAGCTTCGATGGAGCGAGGTCCGAGCAGGACCCGGGTCCGGTGGCGAGGGCAGTAGATATCGAACATGCGTCTACCGTACGGCGAATGTGGACCGATGGTAAGGTCCAGTTCGAGATCTTCTATGCGTACCACTTCGTCGGAAGTACTCATCGAGCTCGACCGGTCCCGGCCCCGGGGGTTGAGGGCCCAGGTGGAGGACGAGCTACGGAGTGCGATCCGGTCCGGTCGCCTCGCGCCGGGAACCTCATTGCCGTCGAGCCGAGCGTTGTCCGGCGATCTCGGAGTCACTCGGGGCGTGATCGTCGCGGCGTACGACCAGCTGATCGCCGAGGGGTACCTCCTGTCTCGCCACGGGTCGGGCACGGTGGTCAACGCCACTGGGCAGGGCGCCGTCCGCCGTTCCCCGCAGCCATCCGAAAGCGTGCCGGTCATCGTCGACTTCCGGCCGGGCCTGCCCGACCTCGACCTGTTCCCACGAGCGGCGTGGCTGCGGGCGACTCGCGTGGCGCTGCAGACGGTGCCACGTGACGACCTCGGCTACACCGACCCCCGCGGGTTGCTCCCGCTCCGACAGGCTCTGGCCGACTACCTGGCTCGGGTTCGGGGCGTGAGCGCCGACCCCGATCACGTCGTTGTCTGCAATGGATTTGGCCACGGCTTCAGCCTCCTGGCGGCCGTGCTGCGCGACCTCGGCCACGACGTGGTCGCGATCGAGGATCCCGGCTACGACGGTCCCCTCGAGGTGCTCGCGGCGTCCGGTGCTCGCCATCGGGCGATCCCGGTCGACGCGGACGGTCTCGTCGTCGACCAGCTTCGACGGTCCGGCGCCCGGGCGGTCGTGGTCACGCCGGCCCACCAGAACCCGACGGGGGCAGTGATGTCCCCGGCCCGCCGCACCGCCGTCGTCGCCTGGGCTCGCAGTGTGGACGGCTATGTCATCGAAGACGACTACGACGCCGAGTACCGCTACGACCGACACCCGGCCGGAGCCATCCAGGGCCTCGACCCCGAGCGGGTGATCTATTGCGGGACCACGTCCAAGAGCCTGGCTCCCGGACTCCGACTCGGCTGGCTCGTCGTACCGCGCGATCTCGTCGACCCGATCGTCGCTGCCCGCCGAGCAACTGACCGCGCCACCTCGTCGTTCCAGCAGGCGACCTACGCTGCCTTCCTCGCCCGAGGCGATCTCGACCGTCACCTCCGACGAACCCGGCGCATCTACCGTCAGCGCCGAGACGCGCTCATCTCGGCGTTGGCCCGCTGGTTCCCCGCCGCCATGCCGTGCGGCGCGTCCGCCGGGCTGCACGTGCTCGTGACCTTGCCCGAAGACCTGCACGAAGGCGTGCTCGCCGAGCTCGCGCTCGAGGCCGGTGTTCGCGTCTATCCCCTCAACGACTACAGAGCGAGCCGACGCTCGGATCACGCGCCGGGACTCGTCCTCGGTTACGGCCAGCTCACGGCCGCGCAGTTGGAGCACGGCGCGCGAGTGCTCAGCGAGGTGGCCGCCAGCGCTCGCGGGTCGGTCGGCTGACTGCGGCGCGCTTGAACACCCGGATCGACGCCGCGGTGAGCGTGACCGCGTCGGCCCGGGGCGGCACCACCCCGATGCTCGCCGCCTCCGGACTCCTTCCTCAGGCTTGCCGGACTCGGCTCCGCAGGGCCCCGAAGCACAGCGACATGCTGACCAGACCGAGCACCGCGATGGCGACGAGCGCTTGGCCGAGGTCGTCCCATCGCCAGCCCTGCATCGTCAGCGACCGCAGCCCGTCGAGCAGGTAGGTGACCGGATTCCAGGCGGCGACCGTGTCGAGCCATCCCGTGAGTTGCGAGCGGGGTACGTACGACGACGTGAGGAACAGGAACGGGAAGAACAGCAGGAAGCTGCTGTTCACGGCGGCCGGGTTGCCGGTCTTCAGGGCGATGGCGTAGCCGAACCCCGCGAAGCACAGGCTCCAGAGCGCGGCCAGCAGGATGAACGCGAGCACGCCGAGCGGCCCGGCCTCGAACCGCACGCCGAGCACGAGCCCCAGGATGACGATCGGCACGGTGAGCGCCGACGCCACGGCGACGTCGGCGACCATGTGGCCGAGCAGGATCGCCAACCGGCGCACCGGCGTCAGCAGCAGCCGGTCGAAGTAACCGTTCTGAACGTCGAGGACCAGCGATCCGGCGCGCGAGACGCCGGTGACGCCGAGCAGGATGGCCGTCGCCATCATGAACGCCTTGAAATTCAAGCCACTGATGCTGCCTTCCGTGAGGCGCTGCAACGTGCCGATGTTCACAACGAAGAAGAACAGGGCGATGAACACCGGTGGGATGACGGCCTCGATGTCTCGGGGAATGGCGCGCAGCGAGCGTCCGGCAACCGCGATGACGTCGCGGGCGAAGCCGGCCTGCCTTGGACGGATGGCGCTCGGTTGGAGGATGGTCGTGATGGCGGCGCTCATTGCGCGACCTCCTTGGCCTCGTGATCGATGTCGTCGTCGTGCCGGATCCGCACGCCGGTCAGCTCGAGGAACACGTCGTCCAGCGTCGGCGTGCGCAACGTGAGGTCCCTGACGCGGACACCGCCACTGTCGAGGGCAACCGCCACCGGGCCGATGGTGGCGGCGCCGTCGCTGGCCGTGACCACCAGCTCGCTGCCGCGCGCGTCCACGTGCTGCACGCCCGCGACCTGCGCCACCGCTGCTCGGGCCGACGACGGGTCACCGTCGACGCGGGCGATGATCACGTCGTTGCCGACGCCGCGCTTCAAGTCGGTGGGCGTGCCCTCGGCCACGAGGCGTCCGGCATTGAGGATGCCGACGCGGTCGGCCAGTTCGTCCGCCTCTTCGAGGTACTGGGTGGTGAGGAAGATCGTCATGCCCAGCTCGTCGTTGAGCCGTCGCACCTCCTCCCAGACCCTGGCCCGGCTGATCGGGTCCAGGCCCGTGGTCGGCTCGTCGAGGAAGAGCACTTCGGGGTTGTGCACGAGCGCGGCCGCGAGGTCGAGGCGCCGGCGCATCCCGCCCGAGTACGTGCCGATCCGGCGCGCCAGGGCGTCGCCGATGTCGACGAGCTGGCTCAGCTCCGCGAGCCGCTGGTCGATCTCGCCGCGGGTCAGGCCGTAGAGCCTGCCCTGCAGCCGCAGCAGTTCTTCGCCCGTCTGCTTCGGATCGAGCGCCACGTCCTGGAGCGCGACGCCGATCCGCAGTCGCACGTCCCCGGGCTCGGTGGCCACGTCGTGTCCGGCGACGACGGCTCGTCCTGCACTGGGGGCCAGCAGTGTGCACAACACCCGCACGGTGGTGGACTTGCCGGCGCCGTTGGGCCCGAGGAAGCCGTAGATCTCGCCTTGACGAATGTCGAGGTCAAGACGTTCGACCGCCGGCGTCGCGCCGAAGTTGCGGACGAGGCCCTCCGTCGTGATCGCGGACAGGCTGCTCCTCAGGTCGGCACGGGCGCGGGAGCGCGTCGGCTCGGCTTGCATGGTCACGATGGTCATGACTCCATCCTCCACTTCGAACCTGGCCATCTAGTGACCGGTTTTGAGGGTTGTCCCGTTAGAGACCTCTCGACGAGGCCGAACTCACCGGGCGGGCTGCTGCCGGAGCTCGATCTCGTCGAAGGCAGCGGCCACGCGCGTCAAGCCGACCGTCGCGTCGTAGGCGAGCCGGCAGATCGCGGTCACGGCGACGTACCCCGCCTCCACCGCCCCGCTGTCGGTGTCGGCCGGGAGCTCGAGTGGGTCGCCCCACGCCATGCGGACGTCGAACGCGCCATCGTGGCCGACCTTCGGGACGAGATCCGCGCTCGCCAATGTTCTCGTCGGCAGCAACGCCACTTCGGTCTTGCGCCACCCGGCGACCTCGGCGAGCGAGCGGTTGGGCACGTTGACGTTGAGGACTATGGGATCGGCGGGGAGATCATCGAGCATTGCTCGCGCGACGTGGGCACCGACCTCGGCGGCGGTCGCCCAGTGCTGGTCGAACAGCATCTCGTCCCACCCCTGGCCCTCGACGCCGAAGTCATCGACCGCCTGGCTCACGGCGAGCCCCGACACGCCGCCGTTGCGCGCGGTGAGGGCGGCCCCGACGGTGCCGGAGTGATAGATCGCCCGCCCGGTGTTGGCCCCCGGGTTGATGCCGGACACGACGAGGTCGAACGGCCCGCCGAACACGCCGAGCCGGGAGAACATGACGCACAACGCCGGTGGGCCGGTGACCGACCAGGCCTCCGGCACGCAGTCGATCTCGACTCGTCGGACTTCGGGTCGGATCAGATGGAGGGTGCCCAGCGCGGCACCTGCCCCGGAGTACTCGCGGTCGGGAGCGGCGACCACCACGTCACCCAGCTCGACGAGTCGGCGGGCGAGGACGTGGAGCCCGACGGCGTCGACACCATCGTCGTTGGTCACCAGGATGCGCACGGGACCTTCCTATCGCGGCGGGGGTGAACCGGCGGTGAACAGATCAGGTCGGCGTGTCGGACGATTTCGATGATCGTGGTGGACCGCCAGGTGGCGATGCCGAGGGAGTCGGCGACCTATACGCCGCGGCCAGAGTCGAGGGTCACAACCCCACGCCAACCAACGCAACGACCCCCTTGTCGGTCACCCCGCTGGCGTCACTGACGCGGCACCGGCACGATTCGCCACGATCCGGTGCACCTCACTCATATCGAGCTGTCGGACCTCGCCGATCAGCTCCTCCAGCGCCGACGCCGGGAGCGCGCCCGGCTGGGCGAACACGAGCACCCCTTCACGGAACACCATGAGCGTGGGAATGGACATGATGCCTGCGGCCTGGGCCAACCCAGGGTCCGCTTCGGTGTCCACCTTGGCGAACACGATGTCGTCGTGTTGTGCTGCCGCCTGCTCGAAGATCGGGGCGAACCTGAGGCAAGGGCCGCACCAAGAGGCCCACCAGTCGACGATCACGATGTCGTGGCTCGAGATCGTCTCGTCAAACATGGGCTCGGTCAGCTCGATGGTGCTCATGTGCGCTCCTTCGTCGGCCTGAAGTACCCACCTCAACGCCGATACCCCCTGGGGTATTCCTCGCGCCGATTCATCGACGAGTGACCGCGTCGACGGCGGTGTAGGCGGCGACGGCGACGAGCAGGCCGGCGAACCCGCGCAGGGATCGCTGCGGGTCGAGCCGACCGGCGAGGTGACCGCCTGTGAGGACACCAGCGATCGCGGCCACAGCGAATGGGAGCGTCACGCTCCATTCGATGCTCGCGGTGCTGACCCGGGCCGCGAGGCCGACGGTGGAGTTGATGGCGATGACGACCAACGCGGTGCCGACCGCGGTGGGCATGTTGAGGCGGAGTAGCAGCGTGAGCGCGGGGACGATGACGAACCCACCGCCGACGCCGAACAGCCCGGTGAGCAAGCCAACGCCGCTGCCGGCGGCCAGCACGGCGCCCACGCGACCGGTGTCGATGCGAGTCGCGGTTGCGACCCCGCCACCGCCGTGGACCGCGAGGTCGTCGCCGACCTTGGTACAGGTGGGACAGCCGGTGAGCATGCGCCAAGCCGCGACGAGGACGAGACCGGCGAAGCCGAGCAACAGGAGGTCGGGATCGAGCCGGCGGTTGATGGCGGTACCGATCAGGGAGCCGGGGATGCCGGCCGCGCCGAACGCGAGCCCGGTCGCGACGCGCACCCGGCCGGCCCGCAGGTGCGGGCGCAGCCCGACCAGCGATGCGATGCCGACGAGCAGCAGGCTTGAGGCCGTCGCCTCCCGCGGGCTCTGGCCGGCCGCGTAGACGAGCGCAGGAACGGCGAGGACGGAGCCGCCACCGCCGAGGGCCCCGAGCGACAGCCCGATCAAAAAGCCGAGGGGTGAGGCGATCAGCCCCCGAAGCGACATGTCAGGCGTCCCCCACCGCCGTTCTGTCGGCAGTTGATGCATCCATAGGTCGATAACTGCCGACAGAAGCGCGGCGGTCCACTGGCAGGTTGGACGCGGCCCACGCGTCGTAGCCGCCCTGCAGGTCGGCGACGCGCGCGAATCCCTTGGCCCGCAGCAACGACGCGGCGATTGACGATCGGTACCCGCCGGCGCAGTACACGACCGTCGGGGCCTTCGGATCGAGCTCGCCATGGCGATCGAGCAGCCGGGCGAGCGGGATCCGCACCGCTCCGGGCACGACGCCCGTGGACTGCTCGGCGGGGTTGCGGACATCCACCACCTGAAGGCCGGGTTCGTCGTCACGCCACTGGGCGAGGTCGGCGGCCGCCAGGCGGCGGGACCGCTCGGCCAGGTCCGGCCGCTCGGCGAGAATGCGTTCGACGTTGACGACCGCGCCTCGCACCCTGTCGAACCCGATGCGGGCGAGGCGCACCTTGGCCTCGGCCTCGCGGCCCTCGTCGGCGACGACGACGATGGGTTGACCCGGGCGGACGACGTCGCCCGCGTACTCGGCGAAGCGGCCGTCGAGCCCGACGTTGACGGAGCCACGAATGTGCCCAGACGCGAACGCCTCGGGGGACCGGCCATCGATGATGACGGCTTCCTCTCGAGCGCAGCGCTCGACGTCGTCGATCGTGAACCTGGGCGGCGGGTCGACGTCGTCGAGCAGATCGTGGATGCGCCGGTTCGAGTCGGCGGTGAACGCGAAGTACAGCGGTGCTACGGACTGTCCCTCGGTGACGGCCTCGACGAACGCGTCCTCGTTCACGAGGCGGAGCGCGTAGTTGAGCTGCCGCTGTTCACCGATGGTGGACGACACGGCATCGGACATCGACTTCCCGCACGCCGAGCCCGCTCCGTGGGCCGGGAAGACGCGGGTGCTGTCTGGCAACGTGAGGAGCTGGTCGTGCAGCGACCGGTACAGGCTTCGAGCCAGGGTGTCGGCCGTCCAGCCGATCGCGGTGAGCAGGTCGGGACGGCCGACGTCGCCGACGAAGAGGGTGTCGCCGGTGAGCACCGCCCACGGATCGGGGGCGTCGGCGTGTTCCCACACGACGACGGAGATGGACTCGGGAGTGTGGCCAGGGGTGTGGCGGATCTCGAGCACCACGTCGCCGAGCTCGAGACGCTGGCCGTGGGCAAGGGGGTCGATGGGGAACTCAGCCTCGGCCTCATCGCCGTAGGAGATGGCGGCGCCGGTGGCCTTCGCCAGCTCGAGATGCCCGGACAAGAAGTCAGCGTGGAAGTGGGTCTCGATGACTCGCTCGATCGTCAAGCGGTTGGCCGCGGCGTCGTCGAGGTAGCCGCTGATGTCGCGCTGCGGGTCGACGACCACGGCCCGGCCAGTGGTCTCGTCTCCGATGAGGTAGCTGAAGATGGACAAGCACGGCAGCTGGTACTGGCGGAAGAACATGCGTGCTCCTAGGCGTCGAACGTCACGATGGGAAAGCCCGCGGTAGGCAGCGGCTCTTGGCGGCGGGCGCCAGGACCGGGCGTGTTTGCACGTTGCGGCTCACGCCAGCTTCAGGAACATGCGTTGGACGTCGGCGAGCGCGTAGCCCTCGGCCGCCGACGCCTCCCGGTCCGACAGGCACCACTCCAGGCCGGCGGCGACCAGCAGGAAGCCCACCTGCTCCAGCGCCTTGTTCGCCGCCGACAGCTGGGTGACGACCTCGCGGCACTCGCGCTTGTCGTTCAGCATCTGCTCTATACCGCGGACCTGCCCGCCCACCTTGCGCAGCCGCCGGGTCAAGTCGTCGATGATCGCGTCCGGTAGTTCCACGCTCGCTCCTCGGTATGCCTGGGGATACGTTGAAGCATACCCCCTGGGGTACCAGTTCCTGAGCGGTGGCCGTCACCCGGCGCGCGCTCGGATGCGGATCCGCTCGACCTGACCTTCGAGCTCGAGACGGCGAGCGAGAACGGGATTGTCGCGGGCTTGGCTCTCGTGGCACGCGATCGCCGCCCGCTGCGCCGACCGATCGACAGCCACGTCGACGACGGCGTCGCCCTCCAGACCGACGAACGCCGTCCCGAACTGCGCGTTGAGGGCGGCGGCCACCGCCGGCGCGACGCCCCACTCCACCACGGTCACGCCGTGGCGGCGGGCCACTCGATGGGCTGACGCGGTGGCGGCCCGATGATCGGGATGCCCGGTGACTCCGCCGGGTTCGAACACGACCAGGGTCGCCGCGTCTCCGAGCGCTCGCTCGACGACGTGGTCAACCAAGGAGGATGCGACCCCACCGAGACCTCCGTCCGGGAAGTCATGAAGCACGACATCCGTGACGCCGAGACGCTCCGCCGCGGCCGTCAGTTCGTGGTGGCGAAGCCGGCCGAGATGATGGATGGCGCCGAGGGTGCTCGCCTCACCATGGGTGAGGCACACGACGCGCACGTCGGCGCCGGCTGCGACGAGAGCGGCGAGGACCGCGCCCAGCCCGAAGCTCTCGTCGTCGGGATGGGCGACCACCGCCAACGCCGGGCCGCGGCGAGCGATCTGGCGGACGGCCGCCATGTCGACGGCGGCGCGATCGACCATCAGGACGCGGCTGCGACCGGTTTCACCGCCGTGGGAACGTCGGCGAACTCGCGGTAGGCGTCCCAGGCCCGCGGCCCGTACACGCTGGCGGTCCCCCCGTCCATCAACAGGGCGACGCCCAGGGCCTCTGCCACCTCCTCGGAGGTGGCGCCTCGTCGGGCCGCGGCCTTGGCGTGGTAGGCGATGCAGCCGTCGCACTGCTTGACGACCGCGATCGCCAGTGCCATGAGTTCCTTGGTCTTGGCCGGGAGGGCACCATCCGCCACCGCTGCCTTGTGGAGTTGGGCGAAGCCGCTCCATCCATCGGGGATCGCCTTCGACAGCGACCGCGTCGGCTCGTTCAGGTCGTCGATGACGTCGGTGAAGTGTCCCATCGTCGTCAGGTGAAGATGATCTGGCCGCCGGCGGCGATCTCGTAGAACTCGCCGACGGTGATGATGTCTTGGACCTGGGGGATGAGGTCGTTCTTCTCGAGGCCGAACAGGTCGACGGAGGCCTTGCAGGCGTACAGTCCGGCGCCGGTGTCGGCGATCATCTCGACGAACTCGGGGATGGAAGGGATGTCGAGCCTCTCCATCTTGTGGTTCATGTAATGCGTCATGGCCGTGGATACGCCGGGAAGCCCGCCGAGCATGGTGGCGAAGTGCAGGCCCGGGTTGCCGACGGTGGCCATCTTGATGTGCTCGTGGCGAGCCTTGTGGATGGCGTCGAGGCCGAAGAAGGTGAAGAACAGGTTGGCGGCGATCCCTTCGGCGCGGGCGCCGTTGGCCATGATCAGCCCCGGATAGATCCCGTCGAGGGATCCCTTGGAGATGATGATCGAAACCTTCTCGATGGTGTCGGGCATGGGGTTCCTTTCAGATGCAGCCGCGCGGCTTGGGGATGCCGGCGATGCGGGCGGCGATCTTCGCCGGACCTTTGGGGAAGAGCTGGTAGAGCTCCTTGATCGAGACGCCGGAGGTCTTGCCGAGCACGCGCACGGTGGGACCGGTGCCCTTGGCGAAGTACTCGGCTCGCATGAACCGGATCACCGTCCAGTGGGCGTCAGTGAGGGAGTCGATGCCGTCGCGGCGGGCCAACTCCGGCACCATGTCCTCGGTCCACTGTTCGGGGTGCACGAAGAAGCCTTCGTCGTTGAGCTCGACGTCGGTCGCGGCGATGGTCATGGTGGACATGGGCGATCAGTCCTCTCGTGTGATGGTCGTGGTCGTCTTGCCGGCGGTGGGCATGGTCGAGCCGATGCCGGGGATGTCGCGGCCGGGCAGGAGGCTGTGCCAGTAGAACCACTGGAACATCAACTTGCCGAGGTGGTTGAGCCGGGACTCCTTCAGCAACGGCAGGCCGAGCGCCGCCGGGTAGTGACCCGGCAGCGGTTCGGTGTCGTAGTTGAAGTCGATGAGCAGCGCCTTGTGGAACCCGGTCTCGATGAAGCAGTTGGCGTGCCCGTCGAAGCCGGCCTCGAGCGGCTCACCCACGAGATAGCGGCGGACGTTCTCCACCAGGGTTTCCCCCTCGAAGTGGGTCACCGAACCGGCCTTGGACGCAGGCACGTTGGCGGCGTCACCGATCACGAAGATGTTGGGCGCCGCCTTCGATTGCAACGTGTGCTCGTCGGTGGGTACGAAGTTCAAGTCGTCGCCCAGCCCCGGTGACCGACCCACGTAGGGCGCGCCACCGTGCAGCGGCACCACCACGGCCAGATCGAACGGGACCTCCCGGCCGTCGTATCCGACGAGGCGGCCGCCGGCACCATCGACCTCGCCGGTGTTGAACTCCGTCACCAGCTCCACGCCCTTGTCGGCCAGCATCCCCCGCAGCTGCGCCGACGCAACCGGCTTGGTGAACGCACCGTCCAGCGGGGTCACGTAGGTCAGCTCGACCCGATCCCGAATGCCGCGCTCGGTGAAGTACCAATCGGCCAAGAAGCAGAACTCCAGTGGCGCGACCGGGCACTTGATCGGCATGTCCACGACGTTCACGACCACTCGGCCGCCGTCGAAGGTGGCCAGCGCCGCCTCCAGCGCCCCCGCGCCCTCCGGTGAGTAGAAGGTGAACACCTTCTCCATCCACCCGGCCCCGGTGAGACCTTCGGTCTCTTCGGGCACCAACACCGCGCCCGTCGCCACGACCAGCACGTCGTACTCGAGCGCCGAACCGTCGTTGAGGTGCACACGGTTGGCTTCGATGTCCACGCGGTCGATCGCCGACTCCACGAACGTGATCCCTTTGTGGAGCTGGCGCTCGCGGGGACGCACGATCTCCTCCGTGTGGGACAAGCCAAACGGCACGAACAGCAACCCCGGCTGATAGACGTGGCGACCGTCCTGGTCGACCACGGTGATCTCCGCCTCGTCGGCCCGGTACAGCCGACGTAGCCGATTCGCGGCCAATGTACCGCCCGTACCGCCACCCAGAATCACCATGCGATGGGTCATAACCAGCAGACAACCCCAATGGGGCGTACCGCAGTAGATCCAAAGGTCCCGAATGGGGGCAGCGTCAGTCCCAGGTGCGTCCAAGTCGTCGACGCCTACGGCGGGCGTCGACTACGCCACCCTCATCGAACGAAGCCCACCCGATCGCCGTCGCCGCCTGAGCCCGGCCCCTCGGCGCGGGTGATCGTGCGAACCAGGCGTGAAAACAGCAGTGAACAGAGGCGGAACACCGGCTCCTTGGCTCTGATCGAACCGTACGGTCGGCGACGACCGATCGTCGTCAAGTGAAGGAGCCAAGATGGTGCGCCTGCTGATCCGCAGAAGCCTCGCCGGTGTCATGCTGGTGGTCATCGTCGCCGCCGGCTGCGGCGACGATAGCGATACGACCGCCCCGACCGACACGACCAGCGCGCCCGTGACCGACTCGACGGACTCGACCGGCAGCGAGGCCGCCGGCGACGTTTTGGAGGTCGCCGCCGCCGAAGGCGACCTGAACACCTTCCTCGAGGCCACCGACGCGGCCGGGATCATGGACGGCCTGCACGGCGCCGGGCCATTCACGGTCTTCATCCCGACCGACGACGCGTTCAGCGCCTATCTCGACCAGGCTGGGATGACCCAGGCGGAGCTCTTCGCCGACCCGGCCCACTTGCGTACCGTCGTCGCGCAGCACATCGTCGACATGAACGAAGACTCGGAGATGGTGATGTCGATGGCGGGCCAGTCGTTCACGACCGAGGCGGGTACGCCGCTGGCGGTGTCGGTCGAGGGCGACACCGTGATGGTCGACACGGCCACGGTCGTGCGCTACGACATCGAGGCGTCCAACGGCGTGATCCACGTGATCGACCGCGTGCTCGCCCCACCCGGATCCTGAGTCCGTCAATGGAGAGCACCGTCTCGGACCCGCCGACTCGTACGGGCAGCGTGGTGTCCCGCAGCCGTGGAGCGACGGCGGGGGTGGTCGCGGCCATGGCGGCGCTCGGCGTGAGCGAGCTGCTGTCGGGACTCTCGGGACGCATCCCGTCGTTGGTGCTGTCCGTCGCCGACGTCTTCATCGCCAAGACACCCGGCGGGATCGTGCGCTGGAGCATCGACACGTTCGGCACGAGCCAGAAGACGGTGCTCGTCACCGGCATCGTCGCCGTGTCATTGCTTCTCGGCGGCTGCTTCGGGATCGTCGCCCGCCGAAGTCTCAGACGCGGGGCTGTCGGCTTCGCGGTGTTCGGGGCCGTCGGCGGCTGGGCCGCCGCGCGCGAGACGCTCACCTCGGATACGTGGGGCTGGCTGGCCGCGGTGATGGCAGCGGCCACCGGGATCGCAGCCCTCAGCGTCCTGCTGCCACCTCCCCGGACCGCCAGACGAGCGCGGCCCGGCACCGCGGCGACCACGGCACTGGCCGGCGTGGTCGACCGACGTCGGTTCCTGGTCGCGTCCGGCGCGGTCGCAGCCGTCGGCGCCCTCGGCGGCGGGATCGGACGGCTGCTGCGCCAGGCCCGCAACGTGGAGGCCGCGCGCCAACGGCTCGCAACCGAGCTGGATACGGAGCCACCACCGTTGCCCCCGGACATCGCAGCCTTCGGCCGCGCCGTGGACGGGATCTCGCCGATCGTGACGTCCAACGCGGACTTCTACCGCATCGATACCCGGATCCTCGTCCCCCAGGTCGACCCCGGCGACTGGTCGCTGCGGATCACCGGCATGGTCGACAAGGAGGTCGAGCTCACCTTCGACGACCTCCTCGCCATGGATCGGATCAGCGAGTACGTCACCATCCAATGCGTGTCCAACGAAGTCGGCGGCGATCTCGTGGGCAACGCCCTGTGGTCGGGCGTGCCGCTCACCGATCTGCTCGAGCGCGCCGGCCCGCGCCCCGACGCCACACAGATAGTGGGTCGCGCCGTCGACGGCTGGACCGCAGGGTTCCCTACCGACGTTCTCGCCGACGACCGCCCCGCCATGGTGGCGGTGACCATGAACGGCGAGCCCCTGCCGGTCAAGCACGGATTCCCCGCCCGGCTGATCGTCCCGGGCCTATACGGCTACGTGTCAGCCACCAAGTGGTTGTCCGAGATCGAGCTCACCACCTGGGAGGCGTTCGACGGGTACTGGATCCCCCGCGGGTGGTCCAAGGAAGGCCCGATCAAGACCCAGTCGCGCATCGACGTGCCGCGCTCCGGTGCGACGCTCCCCGCGGGGCGCACCGCGATCGCCGGCGTGGCGTGGGCACCGACCCGCTCGATCGAGCGGGTGGAGTGCCGGGTCGACGACGAGCCGTGGAAGCAGGCCCGCCTGTCCGGCGCACTGTCCGAGAACACGTGGGTGCAGTGGCTCTCGGAGTGGGACGCGACACCCGGCGCCCATCGGCTCCAAGTGCGCGCCACCGACGGGCACGGCAACACCCAAACCGCCGAGCTGGCGCCGCCCGCACCCTCAGGCGCCACGGGCTACCACACGATCCGCGTCGACGTCTCGTGAGCTTGCCGGCCGCAAGCCGCGGCGACCGAGCATCGAACGGTGGCACGGGTACGCTCCCGGCCGTGGGGCAACCGGCCGCGATGCCGTCGCCCGCGCCTCGTGGGCACGTGCTGGTCGTCGATGACGAGCCGATGGTGCGAGAGGTGATCACGGCATACCTCCAGCGCGACGGCTTCCGAGTGACGAGTGTCGCCGATGGCGCCGCCGCGCTGCGGATCCTCGAAACCGCGCGTCCCGACCTCCTCGTCCTCGATCTGATGCTCCCGAAGGTCGACGGACTGTCCGTACTCGCTCGGCTCCGCAAGACCGCAGATGTCCCCGTGATCGTGCTCACCGCCAGAAGCGAGGAACCCGACCGAGTGCTCGGTCTCGAGCTCGGCGCCGACGACTACGTCGTCAAGCCGTTCTCGCCCCGCGAGCTGGTCGCCCGCGTGCACTCGGTCCTGCGTCGCACCCGACCGATGCCATCAGCGGAGCGCATCGTCCACGGCGCGCTGGTCATCGACGGGCCCTCGCGGGAGGTCACCGTCGACGGCGAACGAGTGCCGCTCACCGCCCGCGAATTCGACCTGCTGGCCTTCCTGGCGGCCGCGCCGCGCCAGGTGTTCAGCCGCGCCGCGCTGCTCGAGCGGGTGTGGGACTCCTCCCCCGCCTACCAGGACCCGTCCACCGTGACCGTGCACATCCGACGGCTCCGCCAAAAGATCGAAGCCGAGCCCGATCAGCCCCGCCACCTGGTCAACGTCTGGGGCGTCGGCTACCGGTTCGATCCGTGAAGGCCGCTGCCTTAGCCGCGCTCGTCGTCGCCGGCGGCATGGGCGTCCTCGAAGTCGTCATGCACCCCAGCGGCGCCGATCGGCTCGAAGCACTGGCGCTGTTCTGCGCGATGGGCGCCGTGACCGTCGCCGCGACGAGGTTCGTGCCGGCCGTCGCGGCACGCACCCACTCGCTCGGCCACACCGTCGCCGCCGTCGGGCTCATCGCCGCCGGGCTCATCGCGCTCGCGGTGTCCGTCGGCGCCTGGCGCATGTTCCTCTCGGTGCACGACCTACACCTGCTCAGCATCGTGCTCGCCGTGGCCGCCGGCCTCAGCGTCGTCTTCGCGCTCGGCATCACGCGGTCGCTGCGTGATGACCTCGCCGCGCTCCGGCGGACCACCGACCAGGTGGCGGGCGGGGATCTGGCGGCCCGCAGCGGCGTCACCCGAGCCGACGAGCTCGGGGCCACCGCGGCCGCCCTCGACACGATGATCGAGCGACTCGCCGACGCCGACGACCAGCGCCGCCATGACGACGACGCCCGGCGGACGCTGCTCGCCGCGATCGGGCACGACCTGCGGACGCCGTTGGCCGCGCTGCAAGCCGCGGTCGAAGCTCTCCAGGACGGCTTGGCGAGCGACTCGGATCGCTACCTGCGTTCGATGAGCCACGACATCGTCCACCTCCGTGCTCTGGTCGACGACCTGTTCCTCCTCGCCCGTATAGAAGCCGGCGAGCTGAAGCTGGATCATCAGCACGTCGACCTCGCCGAAGTCGCCGATGAGACGGTCGAAGCCATGGCGCCGGTGGCCCTTCGCCGGCAGGTGGAGCTGCGTCTCGAAACGGCGGGACGGGTGCCGGTGCGCGGCGGGCCTGAGGCACTCGGACGCGTGATGCGCAACCTGGTCGACAACGCCATCCGGCACGCTCCTGCCCGAAGCCAGGTCGTAGTGCGCGTCCGCAACGGCAAGGACGCCACCGTCGAGGTCATCGACGAGGGACCGGGGTTCGATCCCGCCGCGCTGCCCGCGGTGTTCGAAAGCTTCAGCCGGGCCGACCTGTCCCGCAACCGCGCCACGGGCGGCGCGGGCCTCGGCCTTGCCATCGCCAAAGGCGTCATCGAAGCTCACGGCGGCCACATCTGGGCGGCGCCCGGGCCCGGAGGCCGAGTCGGCTTCCGGCTGCCGGCCGGTCGCTGACGCCCCTCGGCGCCGGGGCAGGGGGGCACCGGGGCGCGGCCGGCCGCGGCGTCAGTCGTAAGCGTCGTGGTGGCGGAGCCACTCCATCGTCCACGACAGCGCGCGCTCGTCACGGCCCTTGGGGCGAGGTCGAGGAGCTGGTAACCGCGGTTGAGGGGATCGATGGCCCGGGCGTGGCTCGAGTGCGCTGTCACTGGCGGGTTCACGGCGTGCGTCCGAGATACGCGACCAGACGGGCGGTCGGATCGGCGGTGTCGGGGGCGGTGCGCTCCGGTCCGAAGCGGCCGGCGCGGAGCTCCGGCGAGACGATCGCCAGGCTCGCCTCCAAGGCCGCGATCGCGACGGGCTCGGGCAGGGTCGCGTCCTGCCCTGTGGCACGGGCGAGGTCCCAGCTGTGGGTCGCGGTGTCGAGCAGGTTGATGCTGGCCAGGACCCGGCCGGGCATCGGTCCCGGGCCCCCGTCGAGGATGCGGTCGAGCACACCGGGTGTGCGCCAGGCCTCGAGCGCGGCGGCCGCAAGCTGTTCGAACTGGCGGGCCGGATCCGGCCCCAGCTCGAATGTGCCGGCGCGAGCCTCACCAGCCGCGGCCGCTCCAAGGCCCGCGACCACTCCGATCATGTGGTCGAGGACGTCCCGCACCGTCCACTCCTCGCACGGCGTCGGGCTGTCGTACTGCTCAGCGGTTATGCCGGCGATCACGCCGTGCGCGTGCTGGAACGTTTGGTCCAGCGTGTCGATGAGGCCCATCGGACGGCTCCGATCTGTGTAAGATCCTCCTTACATACTCGGCCGAGGTCCTCAACGCAAGTGCGGAAGGGAGGTCGTCGTGATGGATGAAGCGCTGCGGGCCGTCGCGGATCCGACTCGTCGCGCCATCCTGCGCCTCGTCCGCGATGGTGAGGTCGCCGCGGGCGAGATCGCCAGCCATTTCCCCTCCATGAGCCGCCCCGCCGTGTCCCAGCATCTCCGGGTACTCACCGATGCCGGGCTCGTCGAGGTACGACCCGACGGCAACCGTCGCTTGTACCGCTGGCGCCCCGAGGGGCTTCGCGACGCCGCCGGCTTCCTCGAGGAGCTGTGGTCCGACCGTCTCGGCCGCCTCAAGGCCGCCGCCGAGCGCGAAGAGTGGCCCGAACGAACCCGAGCCGCGCAACGGGCCCGACGCGCCAACCGCAAGGAGACGACGACGTGAGCGAGACCGACACCGTGGTGGTGGAACAGACGGTGCGCATCGCCGCTCGGCCCGAGACGGTGTGGCGCTTCTGGACCGACCCGCAGCGCATGTGCGACTGGTGGGGCGCCGCCGCGACCCTCGATCCCCGTCCCGGCGGGACCTGCACGATCGAGATGGGCGGCGGACCCGTGATGCAGGGCGAGTTCCTCGAACTCGTCCCCCACGAGCGGATCGTGTTCAGCTTCGGCTGGGAACCGACGGAGGGTGCACCCGCCATCGCACCCGGCTCGACGCGGGTCGAGGTGACACTCGCCGCGGACGGTGACGACACGATCCTGACCCTGCGCCATTCCGGCATCCCCGCCACGCTCGCCGACCGACACCGTGCCGGTTGGGAGCTCTTCCTGCCGATCCTGGCCGAGGTCGCGGCGGGGCACCAGCGGCGACCCGAGGCCACCCGATGACCATCGCACGGGGCGTGTCGGCCGCGGAGGCGGGAGGTGCGCATGGCCGTTGATGTAGTGACCGAGACCGTCATCGGTCGGCCCGTCGACGTGGTATCGGCCTACGCGGCGGACCCATCCAACGCACCGAGTTGGTACGTCAACATCGAGTCGGTCGACTGGAAGACGCCTCCTCCCCTACGCGTCGGCTCGCTGATCGGGTTCGTCGCCCGCTTCCTCGGCCGGCGCATCGAATACACCTACGAGTTCGCCGAGCTTGTTCCCGGGGAGCGACTCGTCATGCGAACCGCGCAAGGTCCCTTCCCGATGGAGACCACTTACACGTGGGCTCCCACCGCCGACGGCTCGACGCGGATGACACTCCGCAACCGTGGCGAACCCGCCGGATTCTCGAAGATGGTCGGACCCTTCATGGCCGGCGCGATGCGGCGAGCCAACCGCAAGGACCTCGCCAAGCTGAAAGGGATCTTGGAGACGACCTAGCCCCGGACCGAGCGGAAACGCTCCGCCTTTCCGCTCGAGCTTTGAGTCGCGTCCAGGCGGCACGGACGGCGACCCAACCACCGCAGGTTGTCATGCAGGTATTTGCCTGCCTATCGTGAAGCGGTGGATCAGGGCACGGCGATGGTCTTCAAGGCGCTGGCCGACGACACTCGGCGCTACCTGCTGGACAGACTGCACGAGCACAACGGCCAGACGCTGGGCGAACTCTGCGACGGCCTGCACATGGCACGCCAGTCAGCGACACAGCACCTCGAGGTGCTCGAGGCCGCCAACCTGATCAGCACCGTGCGCCGAGGACGGGAGAAGTTGCACTACCTCAATCCCGTCCCGCTGCACGAGATCCAGGAGCGGTGGATCGACAAGTTCGAGCGTCCGCGCCTGCGGGCGCTCAGTTCGCTGAAGCGACGAGCGGAGGACCCCATGAGCGAGAAGCCCACATTCGTGTACGTCACCTACATCGAGGCCACAGCCGAGCGGGTCTGGGCGGCGCTGACCGACGCCGAGCAGTCCGGCGAGTACTGGGGCCACCGCAACGTGTCCGACTGGCAGGCAGGGTCGAGGTGGGAGCACCAGCGGACCGACGGCACGGGCGTCGCGGACGTCGTCGGCACCGTCGTCGAGAGCTCGCCGCCCACCCGACTGGTGACGACCTGGGCCGCTCCCGACGCCCCACCAGGCGACCATCCGTCCCGGGTCACCTTCGAGATCGAGCCGTACGGCGAGATCGTGCGACTCACCGTCACCCACCAGGACCTGGCCGACGAAGCGGAGCGGCGCGGCGCAGCCGCGGGCTGGGCGGCCGTGCTCTCCAACCTCAAGTCCTTCATCGAGACCGGGCACAGCCTCCCGCAGGCGCCGTGGGAGATGGCGCACTGAGCGCTCGACCGGCTTCACCTTCCTCCTCAGCTAGCTCAAGGCATTCCTGGAACACGCCCTCACCTTGAACGTCGTGACGACGCGCATCCCGAACGCCTCGCCGTGTAGCCCTGTCAGCGCACCGGTGGCCGCGCCGGATCGTCATCCCTGTCGGATCCGCACGCAGCATCGTGGTGGCGCAGGATCGAGTTCCGCGGTGAGCTTGGTTGCGCCCATGCCGTCGAGGACGCCTTCGATGAGCGCGAGGTTCATCCCGCACACGAGCTCAGTCTCCTCGGCGGCGAGCGCGTGGAACGGGCAGTTGGCGAGGGTGATGCCGTCCCGGTCCGCGGACGGCTCGAAACCGTGCCGGGCAAGCACGTCGACGACGGATTCAGTGATCTTGCGCCGACCCCGCCCTCGGGCTGCTGTCGCGACCGCGGTGGCTCCGAGTTCACGACCGGCGTCGTGCGCCACTTCGTGCAAGCTCGCCGCCACCGGGCGGTCGGTGCGCTCGGCGAGCGCCACCGCTCGTACCAAGAGGCGCCCGGCAAGGTCATACCGGCGCTCGGGAAGACTGACTTCAACGTCGAGATCGGCGCGCCGGTAGACCTTCGCCGGCCGGCCTGCGCCGGGGCCACCGCGGCCAGGCGGCCGGCGGTAGTCGGCCTCGAGCAAGCCGTCGTCCACCAGCCGGTCGAGGTTGAACTTGGCGACGTGGTGGGCGACGCCGACGGCGAGCGCGACCTGCTCGCGGGTCACCGGCGCGCGCTGCGCGACAACGAACCTGTAGAGGGCCCGGCGCACCGGTTCACCGAGACCGGCAAGACGGTCGAGCCGCGAGTCGAGATCGTTCACTGCACCCTCACGTTGGGATTGGGCCTCATGTGGGCCGGGAATGGACCTCTACCGGACACGCCAGTTGACGAAATCGCCTCCCGGATCTAACGTGCACTGTACTGTCTGTTAGAGTAGGAGACAAGCGATGACCACGACCCTCTCCCACCCCAGGGCCACCGCCGACGCGACGGCCGCGGACCTGGCACGGGCCGCCTGGGACGACCCCGCGTTCCAGGCGTTCTGGCTGCTGCGCATCGGGTTCACGTTGGCGCCGATCCTGTTCGGGGCTGACAAGTTCGCCCACGTCTTCGTCAACTGGGACAAGTACCTCGCGCCCCGGATCGTCGACCATCTCCCCTGGACCGCGCACCAGGTGATGTACGGCGTCGGCGTGATCGAGATCGTCGCCGGATTGGTGGTTTTCCTGCGGCCACGGTTCGGCGGCTACCTGGTCGGCGCCTGGTTGGCCGGGATCATCGTCAACCTGCTGCTGATCCCCGGCTTCTACGACATCGCGCTGCGCGACTTCGGGCTCTTGCTCGCTGCGTTGACACTCGCTCGACTGGCGGCCGCGTTCTCGAACCGCCTCACCAGCCGTTGAGCCAGACCGCTGTCCGCTCCCCGTCGATCACGAAGGAGTCATCGTGAGGAAGTTCTCCGTACGGCCGATACTCACGCTCAGAGGTCGCACGTTCAAGGGATTGCGCGGCTGGTCGGGCAAACCGCTGCATCCGCCGCTCACTGACTTCCCGATCGCCGCCTACGTGCTCGCCGCTGTCTTCGACGTGGTGTCGTGTATCGGCGGCGAGAGTCACGACTGGGCCCGCGAGCTGTGGCACGCCGGCACCTACACCTTCGTCGGTGGCGCCGCGGTGTCCGTGTTCGCGGCGCTCACCGGGCTGTGGGACGCGTGGAAGTCATCCGAGGCCGGGACGCAGGCGCGGCGCACGATCAACTCGCACGCCACCATCATGGTGAGCGTCACCGTGCTGGCGCTGGCCGACATCGCCTGGCGGCTCAACGACTATCACATCGAGCCCGTCACGCCGGTCGGGATCATGGTGCTGTCCGTGGTGATCGCGCTGTTGGTGTCGCTCGGCGCGACGTTCGGCGGCAGCCTGGTCTACGAATACGGCTTCAACGTCGAGACCGCGGGAGATGACCCGGTCTGGCACAAGTCCGAAACCGACGTCATGCCCGGCCAGCACGGTGAGAAGGGGGCATCGTCGTCGTGACCGAACGGCAACACCCCTGCGCCGAGAGCGGTCGGTCCGAACTCGGTGGCGATCCGGCGTGCTGGCTCGACCGTGTCTGCGAGATCTGCGGGTCCGTACTCGACGATGGCTACGGACACGTGTGCCCGCGTCGGTACTTTCCGGACCAAGTTGAAGACCTGACGTACGTCCCGGGTGAACCGCCCCACGATACTGAAGGGCACCCCGGCGCCGCAGCGAAGGAACGACCGCAGCTGGCCGCGAGCTCTGCACGACGCCGCCGTTCGTGGCATTGACGCTCCCCAGGTCGAGCGCTACTGCGACGCTGGTTCGGAGCCCTCTGATCGGGCTTTGCGCCACGCGGTCGCCCGGCTGAGCAGGTTGAACCAGAAGGGTGCCCCTTGCATGAGGGCAAACCCGGTGAGGACCCAGCCGAATCCACGGAGGAGCGGAGCCCGGCCGCCGGCATGGGTCCAGCCGACGGGCGGCGTGAGCGCGTTGTCGGCCGCCGCGGAGTGCTCTCGAATGCAGGTACTGAGGTCGGTGCCCGTCTTGTCCGTGCACGCGGTCGTGACGGTCTCGGCTTGGGCCACCACCGCGGCGCGTAGGGCGTCGTCCTTGTACAGCCGCTGGGCGGCGTAGAGCGAGTCGATGTTGAAGGCGACGGCGACGACCAGTCCGAACCCGAGCAGCCACCACTTGGCGCGCCGGCGGTACCGCTCGCTCAGCCGGTCCATCTGGCCGTCGAACCAGCCGCCGACCTTCGTCCGGAGCGTCTCGAGCGAGTCGCCCGCTTCGCTGACGAGGAACAGCAGCGGCCGCTTCAGCGGCGACGTGTCGGGAAAACTCTGCAGGCGTTCCTTCAGCTGCGCGACGCTCGTCTCGCCGTTGCCGTCGGGCACGAGCACATCGATGAGCGCCCCCGCAAACTGATCCGAGGGCAGTCGCTCGATCTTTGACCTCGCCTTGGTGTGCAGCTTCTCGAGCTCCGCGACGAGGGGGTGCGCGTAGATCGCCGTCGTCACGTTCCCCGGCAGCGCCTCCGGCCCCAAGTTCGTCATTGCGACTTCCGCGGCCGCCATGTTCGGCCGCGGGTCGCCAGCAGTGGGCGCCACGTGGAGCGCCTGCTTCAGCAACGTGGCATGCGCAGAGACACCATCGCCGTCGACCATCTGCCGGATCGCGGCCCACAACGCCTTCGATCGCCACGACAACAGCCGGGCGAGTCCCTCGTGCATGCCCGACACGACCAGGCTGAACACCAGGAACACGAACGCCAGCCCGATCGCGACCTCGAGCACGGAATTGACCATCCGGCCTCCCTCTCGCCTCGGCGCCACCGACGGCGGTCACACGATCATTCCATCCGTGGTCGAGTAGCTTCCGCACGCGTGTCTGACGGCGAAGTGGATGCGCGGTCGCCGCAGGAATTCGCCGGCGTGTTCGAGGGCGGCGGTGCAAAGGGCATCGCGTACGTCGGCGCCCTCGAGGCGGTCGAGGAGCGAGGGTGGTTCTCGGCGGTCGCCGGATCTTCGGCTGGTGCGATCACCGCGTGCCTCGTTGCGTCGGGCATGAGCGCGGCCACCCTGAAGACGGCCACGAGCGACGCCCTCGCGACCGTCGCACCCGGATCGGTCAGGACGATCATGAGACGGCTGCGTGATCCAAGGGCGGCCAGCGTCATCGACACGGCAAAGCTGCGCGCCTGGCTCGAACGGCAGCTCCACCTGCAACTCGGCCTTCCCGTCGATGGTCGTCCGGTGACGTTCGGCGCCCTCTTCGAGGCGACCAAGATCGAACTGTTCGTCGTCGCGGTCGATGCGTACCTGCGGCGCCACGTCGTGTTCGGCTCGCACCTGACGCCGACCGTTCACGTAGCCGATGCGGTGGTTGCGTCATCGTCGATCCCGATCGTCTTCCGGCCGTCGAGGGTCGTGCGCACGGCGACCGGCGTGGACGCGAGGATCGCGTGCGCAACCATCGACGGCGGCGTGTGGACGAACTTCCCGCTGTTCGTCTTCGCCGACCGCGAGTTCCGGGAGCAGGAGGGCCTTCGGCCCGTCGACTTCGACGTGCCGATCCTCGGCTTCGTGCTCGACGAGCAGCGGCCCGCGCCGGCCCAGGCCGACATCGTCCGCGTCGGTCCTGACGCCGAGCCGGGCGAGGTGCTGAGCGAGATCCTGAACCGCCTCGGACCTGGTGCGCTCGAGAAGGCGGACGAGTACGCGCGCCACCGGCCATCTTTCTGGGCCCGGGTCCGCGACTCGCGGGACGACCCGGTCGCCAGCGAGGCGTTCGACGCCCCCGACATCGTCAGCTCCATCCCGCTGGCGCGCTCCCGGCCTGCTCGGTTCGCGCAGGGCCTGGTCGAAGGAGGCTTGAGCAGCCTCCACAATCCGCTGGTGGCGCTGTTCGTCGGGCTCATGACCGTCGCCGGCCAGGTCCTCGCGGTGGTGGCCCTCGCGTCGTGGATCGGTGACCTCGGCGGTTGGCGAGAGGTCATTGCCTGGGTCCTGTCGGTGACCGTCTTCACCGCCGCGCTCGCCGCCGCGGCCATCGGCTTGGCGTCGATTCTCGCGAACGCGGTCCTTCTCTATCCGCTTCGAGCGATGGGCTTCACGGTCGTCTCGACGTACCTGGGCGCGTCGGGCGCGCCGTACTGGCTGCTCGGCGACACGCCGACCGACGGCCGGCTGACGGTCGTCCGCTTGCCGATCCTCCGCGATGTCACGACGCTCGCGTTCAAGCCGCGCCGGCCGGACCTGATCGACGCACAGATCCGGGCGGCCCGAGACGCGACCCGGCGGGCCCTGGCCCGAGCGGGCGACTGGCAGTAGGAGGCTTCGGCGCCTTCGCCCCGCGGCACGAAGCACTCACGCCGTTCTGTCGGCAGTTACGGGCTCTATTGGTCGATAACTGCCGACAGAACGTTGGGACGGTCGGAACTAGAGCAGCCGCGGGCGCGCTACCGAGCCGCGGGGTGCGCGCCGAGGCGCTCCGCACCGACGAGAAGGTTCCACGGCTCGACGCTCGTCGTCATCAGTCGTTGTGTGCGTACCCAGGGGTCGTCCGCGAGGCGCCGCTCGATGTCGGCTTCGCTGCCGGCATCCGCAATCAGAAGAACTCGGATGCGGTCGTGCTCGCTACCCGCGAGCGGGCCGGCGAACAGCACGAAGCCCTCGTCCGCGAGATTGTTCATGAAGGCGGCGTGGTCGTTCATCGCGGGTTGCTCGAAGGCGCCCTTTCCGTCGGTCCAGCCGGGTCCTGCTTCACGGGTGACGGCGAACAGGCTCATTGGTGGCTCCTTTGCGGTGCTGATCTCATGGTCATGTCATGGGCGGGTGGCCTGGACAATCCAGGTGGCCGACCCGTGGAGAACAACCCTCACCACGATCACCTCGTCCACCGTTCCGCCTCCACTATAGTCCTTCAGGGACTATTTAGTCCGTGGAGGACTATATGTCAAGGCGCGCCGACGAGCTGAACACCACCTCCTTCGCCATGCTCGGCATGTTGGCGATCCGCTCGTGGTCGACCTACGAGCTCGCCAAGCACCTGGACCGCAGCTTGCGCCCGCTGTGGCCCCGCGCCCGCAGCAACCTGTTCAACGAACCGAAGAAGCTCGTGGCCCACGGCCTGGCCGTCGCCACGGAGGAGACCGTCGGCCGCCGCCCGCGCACCGTCTACACGATCACCCCTGCCGGTCGGCGAGCCCTCCGCCACTGGCTCGGCACCCCCGGCGACGGACCCGCCCTCGAGTTCGAGCAACTCCTCAAGGTGTTCTTTGCCGACCACGGCACCCGGACCGAAACCCTCAAGGCGGTCGCGACCATCAAGCAGTGGGCACGCGACCGCAATGCCGAGAACATCGCGGTCGCCCGCAGCTACCTCGCCGGCACGGGCCCGTTCCCCGAACGAGTTGCCGTGCTCAACGTCGTCGGACGATTCCTGACCGAGTTCGCCGACATGGTCGACGCGTGGGCCGACTGGGCCACCACCACCATCGAGACTTGGCCCGAGGACCCCAGCCAGGCCGAGCCGGATTGGACCTTCATGAAACGGCTCGCGCGACGCGACCCCGACCGATGAGGCGGTTCCGTAGCCTGGAGCGATGAGGATCGTCTCGTTGCTGCCGTCCGCGACCGAGATCCTGTTCGCGGTCGGGGCCGGCGATCAGGTGGTGGGCGTGACGTTCGAGTGCGACTTCCCGATCGAAGCGCGCACACGTCGCATCGTCTCGACGACCGCCCTCCCATCCGGCGTGACACCGACGCAGATCGACGCCGAGGTGAAAGCTCGTGTCGCGGCAGGCGAGGACCTCTACACCCTCGACCGGGGTGCCCTCCGTGACCTCGATCCGGATACGGTCGTGACGCAGGACCTGTGCGCCGTGTGCGCGGTCGACGTCACCACTGTCGACCAGGCGCTCGACCACCTCGGCTGCCGTGCCACGGTCATCACCATCGACCCGATGACACTCGACGAGGTGCTCGAGTCCATTCTCACACTCGGCAAGGCGACGGGAAACCATGCGCACGCCGAAGCGCTCGTCGCCCGGCTCAAGGATCGTTTGGATGGCGTTGCCGCGGCCACATCGGGCCGGGATCGGCCGCGGGTGGCGGTACTCGAATGGACCGACCCGCCCTTCTCGGCGGGGCACTGGGTGCCCGACATGGTTGCCGCCGCCGGCGCCACGTCCGTGCTCGGCGCGAGCGGGCAACGCTCGTATCAGGTCGACTGGTCAGACCTGACCGACAGCACCCCGGACGTCATCGTCATCGCACCGTGCGGCTACAACCTCGAGGGTGCGGCCGAACTCGCGACCGCGCTTGTCAACGGCGGTCGCCTTCCGCCGGAGGCGGACGTGTGGGCCGTCGATGCCGACGCCGCGTTCGTCCGTCCGGGACCGCGGTTGGTGGACGGTGTCGAGGCGCTCGCCGCCATCGCCCATCCCGGCGCGTTCCCGGCGCGTCTGGACCTGGCGAGACAGATCGGCACGCGGTGACGTCGGTTGCGGCCGGGGTAGTAGGGCCGATCGCGCGGCACCGCATGCGCCCTAGAGTTGCCGCGGGCCCCGACCGCAGGAGATCCACATGACATCGATCCCGGACCGCCCGAACACTGCTCTTCTGATCGTGGACGTGCAGCACGACGTCGTCGCCAACGCCCACGAGCGTGACCGCGTGATCGCCAACATCGGCACCGTGCTGCAGCGGGCGCGCGATGCCGGCACGCCGGTCATCTGGGTACAGCACGCCGACGAGGAGCTCAAGGAGGGTTCCGACGGCTGGCAGTACGTGGACGAGCTGAAGCGCGACGAGGGCGAGCCGCTGGTGCACAAGCACTTCGGCGACTCGTTCGAGGAGACGGACCTCGAGGAGCGCCTGGCCGAGCGGAAGGTCGGCCACCTCGTCGTCACCGGCGCCCAGACCGACGCCTGCATCCGGGCCACGCTGCATGGCGCCCTCGTGCGGGGCTACGACGCCACGCTCGTCGAGGACGCTCACACCACCGACGATCCGAGCCAGTGGGGTGCCCCGCTCGACGCGTCGCAGGTCATCGCCCACACGAACATGTACTGGAAGTGGGAGGCGTCCGCCGGTCGCTCCGGTGGCACCGTCTCCACAGCCGAGGTCGCCTTCAGCCCGTCTGCCTGACCGCCGGGGGCCGCGAAGGCCGTACGCCAGACGGACTCGCGTCGCCGCGGCTCGGGCGACCAGCACGAGCACGCGCAAGTAGGTTGCGACCATGTTCATCGAGGTCCGCCGCGACGACCTGCGCACGACCCGCGTCGTCGAGTCCATCCCCACACCCGACCACGACGGAGTGCTGCTGCGTATCGACCGGTTCGCACTCACCGCGAACAACGTGACCTACGCGGCGTTCGGCGCCGCCATGCGGTACTGGAACTTCTTCCCGGCGACCGAGGACGGCTGGGGCAGGGTGCCAGTGTGGGGCTTCGCCGAGGTCGAACAGTCCGACGTCGGCGGCCTTGCCGAAGGCCAGCGCGTGTACGGCTACTTGCCGATGGGCTCGCACCTCGTCGTCACGCCGGAACGCGTCACCGCCAACGGGTTCGTCGACGCGTCCCCGCACCGCGCCGAGCTCCCGCCCGTGTACAACCAGTACCAACTGGTCGAGCCGAACGACCGCGAGAACGAGTGGGCGATCCTGCGCCCGCTGTTCACGACGTCGTTCCTGATCGACGACTGGCTGGCGGACGACGAGTTCTTCGGCGCGTCCCAGGTCGTGCTCGCGAGCGCTTCGAGCAAGACCGCACTCGGCCTTGCCTTCCTCCTGTCCGAGCGCGACGACGACATCGATGTCATCGGGCTGACGTCGGCGACGAACGTGCCGTTCGTCGAGAAGGTCGGCTACTACGACCGCACCGTCACCTACGACGACATCACGTCGCTGGCGAACGTGCCCACCGCGTTCGTCGACATGGCCGGCGGCGGCACCACCCTCGCCGCCGTGCACAACCACCTGGCCGACCAGCTCCGCACGAGCTGTCTCGTCGGTGCCACGCACTGGGAGGAGGCGGCTTCCACCGCGAACCTTCCCGGCCCGGCGCCGACGTTCTTCTTCGCGCCGGACCGCGTCGCCAAACGGCGGGCCGACTGGGGCGGCGACGGCTTTGGTGCGCGCATCGATGTGGCGTGGTCGTCGTTCCTCGCGTCGGTCGACGGCTGGTTGCAGATCGTCGAGCGACGCGGCGCCGACGAGCTGGTGCGTACGTGGCATGCCGTCCTCGATGGCACCGTTGCACCGGACGTCGGCTACGTGGTCTCGCCCGGCTGATCAGCTGCCGACGGCGCCACCTCGCGCTCGGCGAAGTTCGCGAGCGCCGACGGCGTAACGAGCCTTACCGAACTGGTCGCACCGCGGGTCGTCGCGCCTGGGCACTGCACCGGCTGTCGAGCTGTCGCCGCGCTCGCGAACGCCTTCAGCCCGACGGGCTGCGCTCCGAGTGTCGTCGGCACGCGCTACGTACCGAACGCCTCCTAGTGGTGCGTCACCGTCATTCGCAGTCAGGCTCACCCGTCGTGTTCTCGACGAGTCAGGCGATGGCGACGTTGAGCTCGCTGAGGAGGTTGCGGACTCGTTGTTCGATCTCGTCGCGGATCGGTCGGACGCCGGTGATGTCTTGGCCGGCGGGGTCGTCGAGTTCCCAGTCTTCGTAGCGTTTGCCGGGGAGGGACGGGCAGGCGTCGCCGCATCCCATGGTGACCACGACGTCTGCGGCGCGGACGATCTCGTCGGTCCAGGGTTTGGGGTATTCGCCGGTGATGTCGATGCCGACCTCGGTCATGGCAGCGACGGCGGCCGGATTGACGTCGATGCCGGGCTCGGACCCGCCAGACCATGCGACGGCGCCACCGTCGGCGAGGTGGTTGAACCAGCCGAGCGCCATCTGTGACCGTCCGGCGTTGTGCACGCACAGAAACAACACGACGGGAACGCCGTCGTGGGTCTTGTGGGTCTTGCCTTCGACCTTGGCGAGCGCCTTGAGTCGTTGCCGGGCGAAGCGTTCCGCGAGCAGCGGGATGAAGTTCTTCACCGTGGCGCGTCCCGCGAACTGGTCGAAGCTCGTGGTCACGAACAGTTCGATGGTTTCTGGGCTGAACGTTCCGGCGAACTCGTCTTTCAAGTCGGCGGCTGCGACCTTGAGCGCGAGCTGCTGGTCAGGTGTGAGCTCGTTGAGGTCAGGCACGTGTCGCCTCTTCCAGTTGGCGGTCGTGGGGAACGATCACGTCGTCGGCGACGGCTTCGACGTCGGGGTACAGGGTGCGGATGAGCAGCACCGCGATGGCGCCGCCCACGAGTTGGCACGCGACGAACGCGGGGACCGACGACGGTTCGATGCCGGCGAAGGTGTTGCTGAAGGCGCGGCCGATCGTGACGGCAGGGTTGGCAAAGCTGGTCGACGACGTGAAGAAGTAGGCCCCGCCGATGTAGGCCCCGACCGCGAACGGCGCGGCCGTCGCTCGCCCGGAGCGGACCACGCCGAAGATGACCATCAGCAGTCCGATGGTTGCGACGACTTCGCCGAGCCATAGTCCGCCGGAGGACCTCGCGTTGTCCGACCAGTGCACGGCGTCGAGTTCGAACATGAGATTGGCGATGATCGACCCGCCGATCGCGCCGGCGATCTGCGCGCCGATGTAGGCGGGCAGATCCCAGGTCCGGAGCCCACCGAAGAACGCGTCGACCAAGCTGACAACGGGATTGAAGTGGCCGCCGGAGACGGGGCCGAAGGCGAGGATGAGCGCGATCAACCCGCCGGCGGTGGCCGCCGCGTTCTCGAACAGTTGGAGACCGACGTCGTTCGGCGAGAGTCGCTGGGCGGCGATGCCCGACCCGACGACCACGGTCACCAAGAACGCGGTGCCGCAGAACTCGGCGAGGGCGCGGCGAGCAAGGGCGGGCTTCATCAGCAGCACGGTCGCCGCTGCTGAGCGGGGTCGGGGGCCGTGGCCGCCATCGCGGCCAGGTGCTCGCCAAGGGCCGCGACCGCGCTGGTGTTGAGGCGGTAGTACGTCCAGTACCGCCACTTCTCCGACTCCACTACGCCGGCGTCGCGCAACACGCGGAGGTGATGGGAGATGAGGGGCTGGGGAGCGCCAAGGTCCTCGGTCAGATGGCATACGCAGAGTTCCTCGGCGGCCAACGCGTTGACGATCCGCCACCGCAGCGGCTCGGCCACCGCCTTCAGGGCTACCGGCAACTCGACATCTACATCAACTCGCATCGACATGGATGTTCGTCGATATCGCTGCGAGGGCGCAACCGAACACTCCGTGAACGGTCAGTGGATACCGATGGTCTGCGGCTACAAAGCACAGTTCCGGGGTGTGCGAGGCAGTGAAGCGCTCCCGAGACGGGGGCTCGAGCTCGACGGTGGCGTTGCCCGCGCCGATCCCGGCCACATCCACACTTCGTCCGCCGCCGCGACGAGGCTGAGCAGGCGAAGACGAACAGGATCCCCGCACCAGCGCTATCTGTGTCGTCACCATCTTCGCCTCCACCTATTGACAACTGTCGATACATTTGCAAGAGTCGATGTATCGACAGTTGTCAATCTACCGGGAGCTCTCCAATGTCACGAGTCCAGCTCGCACTCAACGTTCCTGACATCGACGAGGCGGTCGCCTTCTACTCGAAGCTGTTCGCGACCGAGCCGAACAAGCGCAAGGCCGGCTACGCCAACTTCGCCATCGTCGACCCGCCCTTGAAGCTCGTGCTGTTCGAGCACGCGGGCGCCGAGAGCCGACTCAACCATCTCGGCGTCGAGGTCATGTCCACCGACGACGTCGCCGCCCACCAGGCCCGGCTGACCGATCAGGGTCTCGCTCCCGTCGACGAGAGCGGGACCTGTTGTTTCGCCAAGCAGGACAAGGTGTGGGTCGACGGTCCCGACGGAGCGTGGGAGATCTACACGGTGCTCGAAGACAGCGACACCTTCGGCGCGTCGTCCGCACACGTCGACAACACACGCGACACTGACGCGTCGGTGTGCCGCGGCTCGACGGTCGAAACGGCCACGGCCTCTCCCTGCTGCTGATGACGAGCGAGGTGCGAGCATGACCGACGACATCGACATCCGCGAGAGGGTCCGACGCCGCTACGCCGCAGCCGCCGGGAAGTCCGCCGCCCGGGAGTACGACCAGGCGCGCAACGCCGAGATCGGATGCTGCGACCCCACATCGACGGCGGCGGTCTTCGGTGCCGACCTGTACTCGGCGGAGGCGGCCGACGGCATCCCCAAGGCTGCGGTCGCGGCATCGCTCGGCTGCGGTGTCCCCACCGCAGTGGCCGACCTGCACCCGGGCGAGGTCGTGCTGGACCTCGGCTCGGGCGCCGGCGCGGACGTGTTGATCTCCGCTCGTCGCGTCAGTCCCGGGGGCCGCGCCATCGGGCTCGACATGACCACCGAGATGCTCGACCTGGCTCGCGCCAACGCCGCCGGCGCGGGCGTCACCAACGTCGAGTTCATCCAGGGCTACCTCGAAGCCATCCCGCTGCCCGACGCCAGTGTTGACGTCGTCATCTCCAACTGCGTCATCAACCTGGCCGCCGACAAGCACGTCGTGCTCCGGGAAGCGGCCCGCGTGCTACGACCCGGTGGACGGTTCGCCGTCTCCGATGTGATCGCCGACCCCGGCATGGACGCCGCAACCCGCTCCGACGCCGAGCAATGGACCGGCTGCATCGCCGGCGCCCTCACCGCGGCCGACTACCGCGCCGCCCTCGCCAACGCGGGCTTCACCGACATCGAGATCGACGAAACCCATCGGGTCCACAGCCACGCGGCGTCCGCCATCATCCGGGCGCGACGGCCGTAGGCGATCGAGTCAATCCCGCGGCGATACGAAGCGGCGCAGCGCGATAAACGCCCACACCGCTTCGACCACCCCGAAAGGCCAGGCGCCCGACAGGAACCCGTAGCCGCTCGACAGCGCGCAGCCGAGCGCGAAACCCATGATGTACCGGCGGCTTCGTGCCTCGAGCGCATACATCGTCATCATGAACGTGAGCGCGACGACGCCGAACACCGTGACCATCCGACCAACTGCAGCACACCAACCCTCACGCGGCTGCGCGGCTGCACCCGGTAGAAGCGAGCACGAACGATAAGGGGACGGCGCGCTCAGTCCACCGCGTCGCGCACGAGCACGCACCTGGGAGTCCTCCCAGGCCAGTGCAGCCGGGCAGGCGCAGGTGCGCCGGCGCCGTAGCGAACGTCGGCGTGCCGCCGCCAACGACGGTCGCGCCGACGATCAGCTGCAGCTCGGCGACGAGGCCGGCCTCGATCAGGCGAGGTCGAAGCGATCGAGATTCATGACCTTGTCCCACGCGGCGACGAAGTCACGCACGAACTTCTCCTTCGAGTCGTCACACGCGTAGAACTCCGAGACGGCTCGGAGCTGGGAGTTCGAACCGAAGACGAGATCGACGGCCGTGCCGGTCCACTTGACCTCGCCCGTCATGCGATCGCGACCTTCGTACACGCTCTCGGCCGAGACGGATGCCTTCCACTCCGTGCTCATGTCGAGCAGATTGACGAAGAAGTCGTTGGTCAACGTCTCGGGCCGGTCGGTGAAGACGCCGTGTTGGGATTGCCTGAAGTTGGCGTTCAGGGCCCGCATGCCGCCGATGAGGACCGTCATCTCGGGAGCGGTCAGCGTCAACAGGTTGGCCCGATCCAGCAGCAGGGTCTCCGGGGACAACTTCTCTCCGGCTCGGAGGTAGTTGCGGAACCCGTCGGCGGTCGGTTCGAGCACGGCGAACGACTCCACGTCGGTCTGCTCCTGCGAGGCGTCCGTGCGCCCCGGCGCGAACGGGACCCTGATGTCGTGCCCGCCGTTCTTCGCCGCTTGCTCGACGGCCGCGCAGCCGCCCAGGACGATCAGGTCAGCGAGCGAGACCTTCGTTCCGCCGGACTGTGAGCTGTTGAAGTCCTGCTGGATCTGCTCGAGGGTCTGCAGCGCCTTGGCCAGTTCGGCGGGGTCGTTGGCGTCCCAGTCCCTTTGCGGCGCAAGGCGAATCCGCGCCCCGTTGGCCCCGCCCCGCTTGTCGGTGCCGCGGAAGCTTGCCGCCGACGCCCAAGCGGTGGAGACCAGCTGGGAGATGGACAGTCCCGATGCGAGGACCTTGCCCTTGAGCGCGGCGATGTCCTCGTCCCCGATCAGTTCATGGTCGACCTCGGGGACGGGGTCCTGCCACAGCTGCGGTTCTGGAACCCACGGGCCGAGGTAGCGGGAGAGGGGCCCCATGTCGCGGTGCAACAGCTTGAACCATGCCTTGGCGAACGCGTCGGCGAGCTGGTCGGGGTTCTCGTGGAAGCGCTTCGAGATCGGCGCGTAGATCGGATCCAGCTTCAGCGCAAGGTCCGTCGTCAGCATCATGGGGGCGTGCCGCTTCGACGAGTCATGCGCATCGGGCACAGTGCCCTGGGCCGAGGGATCCTTGGGAGTCCACTGGTTCGCACCGGCGGGGCTCGTCGTCAGCTCCCAGTCGTACTTGAACAGGTTGTCAAAGTACCCGTTGTCCCACTTCGTCGGCTCGTTGGTCCATGCGCCCTCGAGCCCGCTGGTGACCGCGTCGGAGCCCTTGCCGCTGCCGAAGGTGTTCCTCCAGCCCAGGCCTTGCGCCTCGAGGGGGCAACCCTCCGGTTCCGGACCGACGTACTCGGCACCGGCCGCACCGTGGCACTTGCCGAACGTGTGGCCGCCGGCGATGAGCGCAACCGTCTCCTCGTCGTTCATCGCCATCCGGGCGAAGGTCTCTCGAATGTCCCTGGCGGCAGCCAGCGGATCCGGGTTGCCGTTGGGCCCCTCCGGGTTGACGTAGATGAGGCCCATCTGCACGGCGCCGAATGGACCGGCGAGCTCCCGGTCGCCGCTGTAGCGCTCATCGCCGAGCCACGTGTCCTCAGGGCCCCAGAAGATCTCGTCGGGCTCCCAGATGTCCTCTCGCCCGAAGCCGAAGCCGAACGTCTTGAACCCCATCGACTCCATGGCACAGTTGCCGGCGAAGATCAGGAGATCGGCCCAGGAGACCTTCCGGCCGTACTTCTGCTTGACCGGCCAGAGCAGCCGGCGCGCCTTGTCGAGGCTCGCGTTGTCGGGCCAGCTGTTGAGCGGGGCAAAGCGCTGATCGCCGCTGCCGCCACCGCCCCGGCCATCGGCGATGCGGTACGTGCCTGCGGCATGCCACGACATCCGGATGAAGAGCGGCCCGTAGTGGCCGTAGTCGGCTGGCCACCAGTCCTGCGACGTCGTCATCACCGCGAAGATGTCCTGCTTGAGCGCGTCGAGGTCGAGGGTCTTGAACTCTTCTGCGTAGTTGAAGTCCTCGCCCATCGGATTGGACCGGGGCGAGTTCTGGTGGAGAACCTGCAGGTCCAGCTGATTCGGCCACCAGTCCCGGTTCGACCTGGGCCGAGTCGGCGTGGGGGTCGGGGCGGGGATTACTGGGTTTTCGCTTTCGCTGCCGCTGTCAGACACGTCGCTTCTCCTCTCTTGCGGGTTCGTTCTGATGTTGCTCGGGATCCAAGGCTGTATCGCCCAGCCGGTATCGCACGCTCAGCCGCCGGACGCGGCCGAGGTCGCCGCGACACAATCGGGGCATCGGCCCCAGTAGATGACCTCGGCTTCGTCGATCTCGTAGGCCGAGTCGTCGGCGGCCGTCAGGCACGGGGTGTAACCCACCGCACAGTTGACGTCGACCATCCGGCCGCAGGTTCGGCAGATGAGATGGTGGTGGTTGTCGCCAACCCGATCCTCGTAGCGAGCCGGCGACCGCGCGGGCTGGATGCGCCGGAGGAGGCCCTTGTCCGTGAGGATGCCGAGGGCGTCGTACACCGCCTGGCGGGAGATGGCACCGATCTCGGCCCGCACGACCTTGTCGATGTCGTCCGCGGTGCTGTGCGGTCGGCCGGACACCGCCCGCAGAACAGCCAGACGCTGGGCCGTGACCTGCAGACCGTGCCGGCGGAGAAGCGCATCGTGGTCACCGGATGCCTCCATGGACACGCCGGGAGCTTAACGCCAATTCTGGAGTCCAGCCAGATCTAGACTCATACCAGTCCCAACGAGGGCGACGACTGCTCGGATGTGGCTCGCAGTCGTCGGCGTACAGCCCCGGGCCAGCGCGTCCCAGGCGATTGGTCGAGCTTGATGCGAAGCCGCCGTACGCACACTCGTCGCGGTGTTCCCGCGGAGGCGTTCGTTAGCTTCGTCGCGCGCTCGCGGTTCGGTCGGCGCGCTCGACAGCGCGTGCGAGGGCGACGCGCGATGAGACGCCCATCTTGTGGAAGATGTGGTGCAGGTGGGTCTCGACCGTCTTCTGGCTAAGGAACAGCTCCGCGGCGATCTCGGGATTCGTCTTGCGGTCGACGACGAGTCGTGCGATTTGCAGTTCGCGTTCGGTGAGCGACTCCAGGCCGGTGGCGTCGCTCGTGCCCGGCCGTGTCGATCCGCTCATCACGGTTTCCCCTTACCCTCCGGGAAGTGAGCTCGACCGGCTCCTCGCATGGCAGCGTGGGCGTGTGGATCCGGCGGTCGCGATCAGCCAGCTGCGGGTCGTGCGCGGCCGACTTGAGGTGCTCGCCGAGCTGTCGCTCACCGTCGACAGAGGAACCGTGACCGGATTGCTCGGCCCGAGCGGTTCGGGCAAGACCACGCTGCTGCGCGCCATCGTCGGCGTCCAGAGAGTCGCGTCCGGCGACGTCACCGTGCTCGGGCAGCCGGCCGGGTCGGCCCACCTCCGCTCCATCGTCGGTTACATGACGCAGGCGCCGTCGGTGTACGGCGACCTCACCGTGACCGAGAACCTCACCTTCTTCGCCCGCATCCTCGGCGCCGCCACCGGCCGCATCGCCGCAGTGGTCGCCGATGTCGACCTCGGCGCCCACCAGGACCAGCTGGTGCGCGACCTGTCGGGCGGTGAGCGGGCCCGGGTCTCGTTGGCCACGGCCTTGCTGAACGACCCGCCGCTGCTCGTGCTCGACGAGCCGACCGTCGGCCTCGACCCGGTGCTTCGGCGCGACCTGTGGGCGCTGTTCCACCGGCTGGCCGCCGCCGGCACCACCCTGCTGGTCTCGAGTCACGTGATGGACGAGGCCCGCCACTGCGACGCGCTGCTCCTGCTGCGTGACGGACAGCTGCTCTACCACGGCCCACCGGCGCAGCTCCTCGCCGACACCGGCGCCGACGATCTCAACGAGGCGTTCTTGTCACTGATCGAAGGCGGGCCATGAGCGTGTTCAACCCCGCACTCGCCGCCGCCACCGCCCAACGGGTGCTGCGCCAGCTCCGCCACGACCCGCGCACCGTGGCTCTGCTCATCGTCGTGCCCGGCGTGCTGCTCGCCTTGTTGGCGGCCGTGCTGCACGAGCGGCGCGCCACCTTCGATCTGGTCGGTCCGCCGCTGGTCGGGATCTTCCCGCTCATCAGCATGTTCCTCGTCACCAGCGTCACCATGCTGCGGGAGCGCACCAGCGGCACGCTCGAGCGCTTGCTGACCATGCCGGTGGCCAAGCTCGACCTCCTCGCCGGCTACGGCCTCGCCTTTGCTGCGGTGGCCGTGGTCCAGGCGGCAGTGGTCGGCGCGGTCGGCTTCGGCCTGCTCGACCTGACGGCCCCGCACGGCGTGGCGCCGGTGATGGCACTCGCCGTCGCCAACGCCCTGGTCGGCACCTCGCTCGGTCTGTTCCTGAGCGCCTTCGCCCGCAGCGAGTTCCAGGCGGTGCAATTCCTCCCCGCCTTCGTGTTCCCCCAGCTGCTGCTGTGTGGGCTCGTCGTCCCGCGCCACCAGATGGCGTGGGCACTTCAACTCGCGTCACGGATCCTGCCGCTCACCTACTCGTACGACGCGCTCGTCAAGACCGCGCGCCCAGCCCCTCTCGACGCCGGGGAAGTCGCAGACGTCGCCGTGCTGATGGCGCTCGTGCTCGCCAGCCTTGCTCTCGGCGCGGTCACCCTTCGTCGTCGCACGGCGTGACGCCCCGTCGGGCTCCTGAACTGAGGACGGCCGTTGCTTCGCCGAGAGCTGTAGGCCGGCGCGGGCGCGGACGACGAAGGTGGCGACCGTACGGGGAACGACGAAGGCCCAGGTCGGTGACCTGGGCCTTCACGTGGGGGCGGGGGCGGGATTTGAACCGGCGACCTTCGGGTTATGCGCTCCCAGAGCCGGGGTACCTCGACCGGGTCGACGTCGGCCCTCGACGACGTCGATAATCCGGTTGCGCGGCGCCGGGTGGCGGCGACAGGGTGGGGTCTCACCTGCGACCCCGGAGGTCTCGACATGACAACGCGCTCCGTCCAGGCCCCCACCGCAGCGACGTCCCCGATGCGGTAGCCGGCGCACCGCGCCGCCCTCGGCGGCCTGGACAGCACCCGACCCCGTCCGTCTCGTGCTGATCACAGGAGCGCCTCGTGCCCGACAAGACCGTCCGCGACTTCGTCGCGGCGTACCTGCGACCCCACCGGCCGCGCCTCGCGCTGCTCGCCGTCCTCTTCCTCGTCGGGATCGGCCTGCAGCTGGCCAACCCCCAGCTGGCGAAGACCTTCATCGACCAGGCCTCGGCCGGCGCGCCGTTCGACCGCCTGCTCCGCATCGCCGGCGTCTTCCTCGCCGTCGCGCTGCTGACCCAGGTCGCCACGGTGGCCGAGATTTACGTCGCCGAGGACCTCGGCTGGCGTACCACAAACGCGCTGCGGGTCGACCTGACCGCCCACGTCCTCGCCCTCGACGACGGGTTCCACGCCGACCACGGGGCCGGGGAGCTGCTGGAGCGCATCGACGGCGACGTCGCCGCCATCGCCGGGTTCTGGCCCTGCTGTGGCGCGAGGACTGGCGGATCGGTGGCCTGCTCACCGCGTACGCGCTGGCGAGCGTCGCCTACCTCACCCGCGGCGGCGGCTTCGTCGGTCGTCGGTCGCGCCAGTCCCGGGTCGTGAACGCCGACCTCAGCGCCTACCTCGAGGAGCGGCTGTCGGCGCTGCCCGACATCAAAGCCAACGGCGCCGACGCGTCCACCATGCGCGGCCTCCACGAGCGGCTGGCGGCCCGGTTCCGCGTCGACCGCGACGCGTTGCTGGCGGCGTCGTTCTTCTCGGGCGCCGCCAACGCCGCGCTCGTCGTCGCCACCGTGGCGTCGCTGGCGACGGCGGCGTGGCTGCAGCAGTCGGGGGCGATCACCGTGGGCGGCGTCTACCTCGTCTTCCGGTACACGGGGATGCTGCGGATGCCGCTCGAGCGGCTGTCACGGCACATGAACAGCTTCCAACGGGCGATGGGCGGCATCGTGCGGGTGCGCGAGCTGCTGGCGACCGAGCCGCGCATCACCGACGGCACCGGCGCCCACCTCCCCGCTGGCGCTCTCGCCGTGGAGCTCGACGCGGTCGACTTCGCCTACGAGCGGGAGCCGGTGCTGCGCCGCGTGTCGTGCCGCGTCGAGCCCGGTCATGTGCTCGGCCTCCTCGGCCGCACCGGCTCTGGCAAGACGACGATGGCGCGGCTCCTCTTCCGGCTCTACGACGTCGACGGCGGCGCGGTGCGCGTCGGCGGCATCGACGTGCGCGACCTGCGGGTCGACGAGCTCCGGCGGCGAATCGGTCTCGTCACCCAGGACGTGCAGCTCTTCTCCGGCAGCCTGCGCGACAACGTGCGGCTGTTCGACCCTGACGTGGGTGACGACCGGCTCGTCGCGGCCTTCGCGTCGCTGGGGCTCGACGAGTGGCTGGCCGACCTGCCCGACGGCCTCGACACCGTGCTCGGGTCGACGGCGCGGGGGCTGTCGGCGGGCGAGGCGCAACTCGTCGCCCTCGCCCGCGTGTTCCTGGAGGAGCCCGGTCTGGTCGTGCTCGACGAGGCCTCGTCGAGGCTCGACCCCCACACCGAGGCGCTGCTGAAGCAGGCAATCGACCGGCTGCTCGCCGGGCGGACCGGCATCGTGATCGCCCACCGGCTCCGCACGATCGAGCGGGTCGACGAGGTGCTCGTGCTCGATGGCGGACAAGTCATCGAACACGGCTCGCGGGTGGCGCTTGCCGCCGACCCCATGTCGCGCTTCGCCGAGCTGCTGCGCACCGGACGTCCGGAAGTGCGGGCATGAGGCAGCTGGCGACCCTCATCCGCTTCACGTGGCGCTACTTCACCGGCTGCACCGCGTTCGGGGTCCTGCTGTTCTGCGTGGCGCCGCTCGCCCTGGGGCTGGCGACCCGGGCATTCTTCGACCGCGTGGCCGCCGAGACCTCCGGGCCGGTATGGGTGGCGGTCGCGCTCGTCGCCGCCGTCCAGGCCGGCGAGGTTTTGAGCGAGCTCGCCGTCGGGCGGACCTGGAGCGGCTTCTGCTACGAGACTCACACCCTGCTGCAACGCAACGCGTTGGCGGGGATCCTGCGCGGGTTCGGGCGCTTCGGCCTGCCGGTGCCGCCCGGCGATGCCATCATCCGGCTCCGCGACGAGCCGCCCAGCATCACGATGGGCTCGATGGACGGCGTCGCCGATCTCGTCGGCCGCGGGCTGTTCGCCCTCCTCGGCGGCGCCGTGATGTGGCGCATCGATCCGATGCTCACCGTGGCAGCGTTCGCGCCGGTGGTCGTCTCCAGCACGGTGAGCGACGCACTCGGCACCCGGTCAGCCGTCCACGCGGCAGCGGCTCGGGAGTCCACCGGCCGCCTCGCCGCCTTCCTCGGCGAGCTGGTCGGCGCCAACCTCGCCGTGCGGGTGGCGGGCGCCGCTCCTCACGTCGTAGCCCGGCTGGCCGAGATTTGCGACACCCGCCGGCGGCTGTCGCTGCGCGACCGGGTGTTCGCCGAGACGGTGAACTCGATGAACTTTCACCTCGTGCACGTCGGCACCGGGGCCGTGCTCCTGCTCGGTGCCGGCAAGATCCGTTCCGGGTCGTTCTCGGTAGGCGACTTCGCCCTGTTCGTCGTGTTCCTCGACCAGCTCACCTACCTGCCGGCCGAGATCGGACGGGTGCTCACCGAGCTGAAGCGGACGCGGGTGTCCATCGACCGCCTGCACGCGCTCATGCCCGGCGAGTCGCGGGACGCCGTGGTCGCCCCGGCTCCGATCCACGTGCGAGGTCCGCTGCCCCCCGTGCCCGTGCCCCCGGCGGCCCTGCGCCTGGAGCGGTTCGACGTCATCGGGCTCACCTCCATCCACCCCGGCAGCGGGCGCGGCGTGATCGACGTGTCGCTGTCGCTCGAACGCGGGTCGTTCACCGTCGTCACCGGTCGCATCGGGAGCGGGAAGACCACGCTGCTGCACGCCGTGCTCGGACTGCTTCCCCGCGACACGGGCGAGATCCGGTGGAACGGCACGCCGGTCGACGACCCGGCGGCGTTCCTCACCCCACCCCGCGCCGCCTTCACGCCGCAGGTGCCCCGCCTGTTCAGTGAGACGATGCGAGCCAACCTGCTGCTCGGACGTCCGGCGGACGAGGAGGCGGTGTGGGCTTCGGTCCGGGCGGCGGTATTGGAGGACGACGTCGCCGCCCTCGACGCAGGCCTCGACACGATCGTCGGCCGTCGGGGCGTGAAGCTCTCGGGTGGGCAAATCCAGCGGGCGGCGGCGGCCCGCATGTTCCTGGGGGACGCCGAGCTGCTGGTGCTCGACGACCTCTCCTCCGCCCTCGACACGGCCACCGAGACCGAGCTGTGGCGGCGGCTGCTCGCCCGCCGGGGCGAGGTCACCTGCCTGGTCGTGTCGCACAGCGCCCTCGCCGTGGCCAACGCCGACCGGGTGGTGGTGCTCGACAAAGGCCGGGTGGCGACCCGTAGCTGACGCTTCGGCCGTCTCGGGATGGCCTTGCCAGCGAGGAGGTCGACGTAGAGCCGGCCGTCGTCGACCGTCGTCGGCCGCGCCGCGACGGGGTCGTCGACGCCGATCACGTCGTGTCCGTAAGTCCGTGAGCTATGACGGTTTCGTCCTCGTGAGGGACATTGCGGGCGACGACGGCGCGGAGCGGGCGGCTGCCGCGGTTCACGACGATGTGTGCGACGGCCCCGCGGGACGAGGCAGAAGGATCCGGCGGGCAGGACGGTGATCTGGTCGTCAGTTCGTCACGGTGAACGGACGCATCATGTCGTTGTCTTCGTGCTCGACGATGTGGCAGTGATACACGTAGTCCTGGGGTGCGGTCACGCCCGTCGGCAGGTCGAACTTCGCCCGGATGGTGGTGAACTGGCCGGGGTTCGCCTTGACAGTGTCCTTGAAGCCTCGTTCCTCGGGCGCGGGCGCAAGCATGGGACCCGTCGCGAAGGGGGTCGGGTCGATCCCACCCGGCACCCCGCCCGCGGTCTCGTGCTCTTCTTCGTACGCCTGGACGTCGAAGGGGGTCCGCCCGATCACCTGGAAGGTGACGAGGTGCGTGTGCATCGGGTGCGTGTCGCCGGTCATGTTGACGTAGACCCAGTCCTCCACCGTGCCAGCCTTCGGGGTCTCCGTCGTTGGTCCTTGGTCGAAGTGGACGCCGTTCAGGTTCAAGAACCACGTCGGATCGTCGGTGTCGATCTCGTTGAGAGTGATGTACCGAGTCGCGACCGGATCGCCGAGGTCGGCCTTGCGACCGGGCAGGGATGCAGGAATCGATGTGGGTCCCGGCTGGGAGACCGTCGTACCGACTCGAATCTGCATGACGGACTCGAGCGATGGCGCCGGATTCGACACAGGCCGCCGAGCCCGATGGTTCTTCATCACCAATGTGCTGCCGGCGAACCGGGTGAAATCGACGAGCACGTCAGCGCGTTCGGCGGGCGCCAACACGAGGTGCTTCACCGGCACGGGGACGTCGAACAGTCCGCCCTCGGCACCGATCTGCCACAAGTTCGGACCGCCGATGTCGAGAGTCAGGATCCGGGCGTTGCAGCCGTTCAAGACGCGGAGCCGGTACATCCGGGGTTCGACGTCCACGAACGGCCACACCTTCCCGTTGACGAGCATCGTGTCGCCGAAGTACTCGCCGATCCACGTCGAGTCGGGAATGTCGCTGGCCGGATACAGGAACGTCCCGTCGGGATTGAATCGACGGTCCTGGACAACGAGGGGGATCTCGTAGGCCCCGCCGGGGATCCCGATCCCGTTGGGCTCCTCTCCGGTGTCGAACTCGTCCCGGACGATGTAGGCGGCCGCGAGACCGGCAAAGACATTGAGGCGCGTCGTACCCAAGCCGTGGTCGTGGAACCACAAGAGCGATGCAGGCATCTGCGGTGCCTCGTTGGTGTAGAAGACGGTCTGCTTCTCGCCGACACCAAACCCGTTCGGGGTCACCGAAGGATTGCCGTCGCTGTCCGCCGCGACGAAACCGCCGTGGAGGTGGGTCATCAGGCGCACCTCGTTGCCGAGCGGCGTCAGCCGCGTGTCGACCGGGAGCCAGCCGGGATAGGTCTCAGGTAAGGCGTGGGTGAAGTCCACCGTGAGCGGCGTGCCGGTTTGCGCCACGACCGCCATTCCGAACGAGCCCGCCTGGCCGTCGAGCCCCGAGCCATCGTCATACGCCCACACCGGCGTGGGCGGCAGCTCGGGATGCAGTTGCCGCTGGATCCCGATCTGGGTGAATGAGTACCGATCGGGTCCGCTCGGAGTGGCAACGACGATCCCGGCACCGGGGACCGGAAGACGCTCGAGGTACTTCGTGAGCTGGCCGCCCTTCGCTTCACTCGCGGCCCGAACGCCTCCGGTCCGCGGCACGACGAGCGCGGCGCCCGCGGCCACGCCGTACTGCAGGAAACGCCGGCGGGCCATCGACCCTACGATTGGTCGGTCCATCTCGGCTCCACTCCTGACGTTGGCTGTGTTGGGACGGTCACACGGACTGTGCGAGTCGCGGAAGAGTCAAAAGTCCTTCAGCATCTGGAAGCGCCCGTCCGTATTCAGCGGCCGCGAACAAGAGCTCCGCCACGATGAACAGGACCGTGAGGGCGGTCGTGACCGAGATGGCCAGCATCGTCGCTCCCGCCTCGGCCGGTCCTGGCCATCCCTGCGCGTGAGGTCATCGGGAACCACAGCCAGGCGATGGCAACGACCCCGTGGGCGATCACGACGGAGCCCGCTAGCCGCAAGGCGCGCCTGCCGCGGGCGGCGGTCCAAACACCGACACCGAAGCCGATCATCACCAGCGTCGAGATCGGGACCATGACAACGAGGACCCATCGTGGGGACGCGCCCTTCGCCGAGCGCTCGCTGACGGCCTGGCCATCCGGTTGTATCCGTCGGAGAACTGCTGACTCAGCCGTCAGAGGCGCTTCGATCACCGCGGGACGGCGGCAGCCGTGTGGACTTGTAGGTCATGATCATCGCGGCAATCGCGGTTGCCGTTGCGTTCGACTTCACGAACGGCTTCCATGACTCGTCGAACGCGCTCGCCGCGCTCGTCGCCACTCGAGCGGCTCGACCGGGCCCGGCGGTGGTGCTGGTCGGGTTGTGCCACATCGCCGGTCCGCTCATCGCCGGCACCGCGGTGGCGAGCACGGTCGGCGGGATCGTCCGACTGTCGTCCGGCGACACAATCGCGGTCGTCGGTGCAGGGTTGACCGGCGCCATGATCTGGAACCTGCTCACGTGGTGGCGGGGACTGCCCTCGAGCTCCAGCCATGCCCTGGTCGGCGGCCTCGTCGGCGCGGCAGTGCTCCACGCCGGGTGGCACGCGGTCCGCTGGGGTGGCCTCGACGGCGTCCGGCCGGTCGGCGTGCTCGGCGTCCTGGTGTCGCTCGCGATCTCGCCGTTGCTCGGGTTCACGGCCGCATTCGTCGCCGCACGCGCTACGCGGCGCGCCCTGCGACGGGCGCGCCGAGAGATCGGTCAGGCGCTACGCCGGAGCGAGTGGGCCACGGCGGCCGCTCTCGCCTTCAGCCACGGCGCCAACGACGCCCAGAAGACCATGGGGGTCATCACCCTGTTGCTCGTCGCCGACGGGCATCTGTCGTCGTTCACGGTTCCGTTGTGGGTCAAGCTCTTGGCTGCGGCCTCGTTGACCTTGGGCACGATGGTCGGCGGGTGGCGGATCGTGCGGACGCTCGGGCGGGGTGTCTATCGCCTGCGGGCCCAGGACGGGCTGGTCAGCCAGAGCGTGTCGGCGGGGATCATTCTGGGCGCGGCCGCAGTGGACGGGCCGGTGTCGACCACCCATGTCGTGGCGTCATCGGTGATAGGTGTCGGTGCCGGTCAGCACCGCCGCCACGTACGTTGGGCCGTCGCCCGCGAAATCGTGACCGGCTGGCTCCTCACCCTGCCCGCGGCCGCTGTCGCGGGCATGCTGGCTCTCGTGGCTTGGCGGTCGTTCGAGTGAGGCGGTGGTTCCTCCCTCGCGAACCCAACGTGCTCGGCCTCCTGCGCGCCCAGGTCGAGATCACGATCGCTGGGATGGAGGCCTTCGGAGCCTGGGCGCGCGGCAACGCCGACCAAGCCGCGGAGGTGCAAGCAGCCGAGCACCGGGCCGACGATGCCAAGCGGGCACTCCAACGCGAGCTGCGCGCTGCCTTCTCGACACCGCTCGACCCCGAGGACATCTACGAGCTGTCCGAACGGCTCGACGAGGTGATCGGCGGCGCCAAGGACCTCGTCCGCGAGGCCGAGGTCCTCGCGGTGGAACCTGACCCGCTGCTCGCAGAGATGGCCGACATTGTCGGTCAAGGTGTGCGACACCTGGCCGAGGCGTTCGCCGCTCTACCGCACGACATCGATGCTGCAACTGCGAGCGCCGACAACGCGAAACGCGTGACTCGACAACTTGAGCGAGCGTACCGAACGGCGATGTCAGCGACAGTCGTTGCCAGCGATCAGCAGCCGCAATTCAGCCGACGAGAGCTGTATCGGCGCGCGTCACGCATCGCCGAAGCCGTCATCCGAGTCGCAGAACGCGTCTGGTATGCGGTCGTCAAGCAGTCATGACCTCCGCTCCGATCAGAAGGTTGTTGATCTCGACACCGGGGTCTGAGCCCAACGCTGCTACTGCAGCGGCGGTGTGAGGGGTCCGCCCACGCGCGGTTCGACTTCGCGGGCCACGAGGTGATTCTCGACAGCGACCACACCCGGCACGCGCGTTACCACGGCCTCGAGGAAGAGGACGTCGCTCGGCCACAGGACGGTGCCCTGCAGGGTGACGACCCCCGCAGACACGGCGGGCCGGGCATCGTGGGTCTCCGGAACTCGAAGCGGATCGGCAAGGAGGCGTGTGATGTCGGCGGCGATGGCGTTGTCGGAACGATGGAACGGCTGGAGCAGGTCGTGGCGCGACACGATCCCGATGACCCGGCCATCATCGACCACCGGCAGTCGCTTGTGGTGTTCCTCCAGCAGGCGCCGGGACGCAGCGGCGAGGCCCTCCTCGGGGCTCGCCGTGGCTGGAGCGGCGGTCATGAGGTCGGCGGCGGTCTGGCCCGCTGCCTTGCGCACCCATTGGGGGTCGCGGCCTCGCAGGTAGTCAGCGACCAGGCCGAGGGCCCGCCGACGCCGGTGGTCATAGGCCTCCTTGCTGACAAGGTCGGCTTCAGTGACGATGCCGACAAGACGCCCGTCGTCGTCGACGACCGGCAGCCCGCTGATGTCGTTGCTCAACAGTCGGTCCACGATCTCGGCGAACGGGGTGTCGGGGCCGACGGTGATGGCGGGTGTGGTCATGACGTCACGGACCTTCATGGCTATCGCTCCTTTGCTTCGTGAAGCAGAGCACGGCACTGGGTCGCTGCCGTTCGGACCACCCGCCCGTCAGCGCGATCCGGTCGACTGGGATGCACCAGCGCGGGTGGTGGCGTTGCGCCAGCCAGGCGGCGGCCGTGCCGAGACTCGTCGGGTCCAGACCGCGGTCGAGCATGGTGATGTGCGGTGACCACAACTCTGGCTCGCTCCACGGGGCCCGTCTGGGTGCCAGTTCCATGCAGAGCGTCACACAACCGGCGGTGAAGGTCATCCAGCGGCGCGGTGCGCACGACTGGTACGTGCAGGCTCAGATCCGACGGATCGTCACCCGTAAAGAACCCATAGCCGTGGGCGTGGATTGCGAATGGAGTGGTGCCGGTGACGACATCTGTGACGGCGCGTACCGCGTCCGGTGGGAGGCCGCCATGGGCGATCAGCGTGACGTGCGGGCATGGCACTTCGGCCGTGTCGGCAAGGCCAGCGGCCATGGCCGTCGCGCGGACGAGTTCGGTCAGCGCTTGGGTGTGATCGCGATCGAGCGGGATGACGAGGTGGTCCATGGCGGTCGGTCAGGAGCCCGCCGCGGCCGCGACGTAGGCGACAAAGCCGCCAATGGTGGCGAGCTTCGGATAGTCGCGCTTGGGGACGTCGATGCCGGTTTCTTCGTGCAGGGCCGTGACGAGGTTCAAGAAGTCCATTGAGTCGAGATCGAGCTCCTCTTGGACCAAGGCGTCGGGGTCGACGCCGGCGACGTCGACCGTGCCCCACAGGTTCCGCTCCCTCTCCAACCGCGTGCGGGCTTCGTCGCGCTCGGAGGCGCGAACCGCTTCGCCACGTTCCTGGTGCACCTCGTTCACGGCTTCACCTCCAGGCGGTCGCCATCGCGGCCGCGCTACGGCTAGTCGCCGGAGAAGGGGTGGCGCATCCCGTGCGCGTGCTTCGTCCAGGGGCGGCCGCGTCGTCGGGCCGGTGCGGGCTCATCAGTGGCCGGCGGGCGGTGCTGGTGCCCGGGCGCGTGCGCTTCGTCGATACCGGACGGCACGTCAGTGTGGAGATCCGTGACGTGTGAGGGAAGGATCGTGTCGCGGATGTGGCCAGCGGCGCGACGCAGCCGATCCCGCCGGCGCCGCGCTACGACAGCAGCACCGGCGGCCGCAACCGTGACGGCCGCGTACTTGCTGCGATTACCCATGTGCGTCTCCTTCTCCTTGGAGGTCCGACGGTCTGCGTGTGTCGTGCGTGAGCCCCGCCAGATCGCCCCACGGCACGGCGGGCAACGCGCTCACGGCGTCGGAGGTCAGCAGGACTTGCTGCGCCACGGCGATCGACTCCATGGCACCAGGGTGGGCGTCGAAGGCGTATGGCGAGAAGGGACCTTTGGCCCCTCCTGCGGTTGAATTTCCGCCCGCCGACGTGACCATCGACCCTGTTGGCGGATGACCCCGAGAGAGAAGGTGGTGATGGAGGTAGGAAGATGCCGTTTCGAGATCGCGTCGATGCGGGTCGCCGGTTGGCGGCTCGCCTGGCGCCGTTGCGCGGCGTCGACGTGGTCGTACTTGGCCTCCCCCGAGGGGGCGTGCCGGTGGCCGCCGAGGTAGCCCGAGCTCTTGACGCGCCGCTCGACGTGATCCTGGTCCGGAAGCTAGGAGTTCCGGTCCAGCCCGAGTTGGCCATGGGCGCCATCGGTGAAGGTGGTGTTCGCATCGCCAACGACGACGTCGTGCGGGCCGCGCGGATCACCCCTGACCAGTGGAGAGAAGTGGAGGCCCGCGAACGTGCCGAGCTGGAACGGCGCGCTCAGCGGTTCCGGCGAGGACGCTCGCCGGTGCCGCTCGCGGGCCGCACGGCCGTGATCGTCGACGACGGTGTCGCCACCGGTTCGACTGCTCGGGCCGCCTGCCGGGTGGCGCGAGCACTTGGGGCGGAACGCGTTGTGTTGGCCGTGCCCGTGGCCCCATGCAGTCCGATCGAGGAGCTACAGCCGAGCGTCGATCAGATCGTCTGCCTGGAGGTCCCCTCCGACTTCCGCTCGGTTGGCGACTGGTACGACGACTTCTCGCAGACGACCGACGACGAGGTGGTGGCGCTCCTCGACCGGGGGGCCGGAAGCCCGGGGTCGAGCGATATCGCCACCACGGAGGTGGAGGTTGCTGCTGGGCCGGTCCGATTGGCGGGGCAACTCGCGGTGCCCGCAGACGCGCAGGCGCTCGTGGTTTTCGCCCACGGCAGCGGCAGCAGCCGGCACAGCCCGCGCAACCAGTTCGTCGCTCAAGTTCTCAATCAAGCAGGACTGGCAACGCTGCTGTTCGACCTCCTCACGCCACTGGAAGAACGCGACCGGGCCAACGTGTTCGACATCGAGCTGCTCGGTCGGCGCCTCGTCGACGCCACCCGCTGGCTGCGGTCGAACCCTCAGACGCGGCAACTGCAGATTGCCTACTTCGGCGCCAGCACCGGCGGCGGGGCCGCGCTCTGGGCGGCGGCGGAGCCCGGCCTCGACATCGTCGCCGTCGTCACTCGGGGCGGCCGCCCCGACCTCGCGGGGGCACGGCTGGCGGCAGTCCGCGCACCGACGCTGCTGATCGTCGGCAGCCGGGACGAACAGGTCCTCGAGTTGAATCAGAGCGCGGCGGCTCGGCTGCGCTGTGAGCACCGCGTGGCGGTCGTCTCGGGCGCGACCCACCTCTTCGAGGAGCCTGGGACGCTCCGGGTCGCAGCCGAGCTGGCACGCGACTGGTACACCGATCACCTCCCAGCGGTGGCCCCAGCAAACCACATCGTCGTCGGCTGCCCCGGTTGCGGCACCAAGAACCGAGTCCCGTCAACGGCAGCACTGACGCCACGCTGCGCCAAGTGCCACCAGGACCTCCCGTGGATCGTCGACGCCGGGGATGGCGACTTCGCCGCTGTGGTGGCGGGTTCTGTCCCCGTGCTGGTCGACCTCTGGGCGCCATGGTGCGGCCCGTGCCGGCTGGTCGCGCCGGCCGTCGAACGAGCAGCTCGAGAGCTCGCCGGCCGGCTCAAGATCGTCAAGGTCAACGTCGACGACGCCCCGGGCCTCGCCCGCGACCTGTCGGTGCAGAGCATCCCGACCCTGTTGCTCATGCTCGGCGGCCGGACCGTCGGTCGCCACGTCGGAGCGCTGGCCGGAGACCGCCTGCTGGACTGGGTCCGCGCCACGCTCAACCGATCGGCTGCGTGATGCCGACGGTCGCCCACATCGGCGAGATCGCACGAGGAGCCGTCGAGCTGACGGGCCGCCGACGCAGCACTCGCCAGATGTCGCCGGTGACGTTCGTGACCAATCCGTGACCGAGAAGGGAGTTCAGCGACGGGCGGCTGCCCGTCGTCTTGCAGCGACGCGCTTGCCGTACGTGAACGGCTCGGCAGGTAGCGCGACGAACGCGTCGGCCCGGCCTGGCGGCTCGCGCGCGCGTCTACTCCCCCAGCCAGGCGATGACGTCGTCGTCCTTCGCAAGGTTCAACCGAGGGCGAGTCTCGACGAAGTCGTAGTAGTTCATGCGTGAGACCCGGTCGAGATCGCTGAAGGCGGCGCGAACTCGCGCCGTCGCCGGCGGATGACAACCGTCTGCGGGTTTCCCTTGCCGATGATCGTGCGGTAGCTGAAGTTGGCAAAGAAGTCTGGATCGCGAACACGACCTTGAACACATCACCGTGCCAGGCCTTGCCCGGAATGCCGTGGCGCTCGCGAGACCGGCAGGCCACCCGCTGGTCGGGATGGGCCGAGAAGATGTCGTTCGGGTGGACGTCGTCGATCAACCAGATCGTGTCGTCGTGGCTATGAGCCTGGCTGCAGCAGAAGTCTCGGGACGTCTGCTCGAACGTGTGCAGCCCGTCAAGAAAAATGACGTCGGATTTCTGCTTCGGGTCGGCGTGGTTCACGAAGAAGTCGTCGGACGTCATTTCGAAGAAGCACACGGCGTCAGACCCGTGGGCTGCGGTGTCAAGCCGCAGGTTCGGATCGACGCCATGTCTGAGTTCGAAGAACGCGCACCACGCCGTCGAGGTAGCGGAGAGCGGCGGCGGTGCCGCGCAGCGGCTCCTTTTCGTCCCGACCGGCGTTCACCACCGGGCGGAGGATCGGAGCGCGGGGGAGCGGGTCGTTCTGGCCTGAGATGTACCGCTGGTCGGTCATGACGTCGTCGATTCGTCGATCTTCTCCTTGTCCTCCGACGGCGTCTCCTTGGCCTTGTGGATCTTGTCCCGGAGCTTGGCGACGGCGCCAGACTCGCTGCTCTGGTGCAGCCGATCGTGGAGCTTCTCGACGGGGCGCCGGAAAAATGCCTGCTCGAGAAGTGCGTCGATCCTCTTCCGTAAGGTGCTCGCTTCCCCGCCCTCGATGATGCTGTGGATCTCGAGCTGTTCAGGCGGTGCCATATCGATTCGTGCCTTGGCCAGAATCGGCACGAGCGTCGTATCGAAGGCCTGGAACTCCTCAATGCTGTCCCACACCTCGAACACCCTCAGGCGATCACCTGGGCCGAAGCACGCGTGAATTCGGCGTCCTGGCGGCGCACCGGCCCCGGACGCTTCCACCTGCTCGATGACCCGGTCGTACTGCTCGACAGTCATCGACGTCGGCGTGAACAGGAGGGCGACAGCCATCACAAACCTCCGCGTGCGAGACGAGCACATCTTGCCTCACACGCCGAACGCTCAGTAGGCCGAGGACCTCACCGCCATCGAACGCCTCGGCGTCGACCACATGTTCCGTGGCTTCGCCGCGCCGATCCGCCAGCCCGGTCAGCCCGTTCGATCTACGGCTCGGCATGTCGCAGCGGTGCAGCCTCGTGTCCCGACCCACCAATCTGCCAGTCCGGGATCAGCGCGACGACCGCTTGGCGCCCTTGGTCTTCTTGGCTGCGCCCTTCTCGGATGTCGTCGTCTTCTTGGTGGTGCTTTTCGTGGCTGTAGCCGCGCCCCCCTTGGCCGCAGCCTTCTTCGGTGCAGCCCTCTTGGCGGCGGCCCGCTCGGTGGGCGCCCGCCCGGGCCGCTTCGCCGGCGGCCCCTGATCGCCCGACGGGGCGAGCACGGTCAGCGTGCCCGGTGCAGGTACCACCGTCGTCTCTTCCCCTGACGCCCATCGCACCCGTACCATCGATCCCGTCACCGCGGTGACGACGCCCTCCCGGTCCGGGCCCTTGCCCGACGACAGCCGAATTCGATCTCCCATCTTCTCCACGAACGGGCACCTCTGCAATCGATCGACAACGAAGGTTGAACTCTAGGCTGCACTTGCGGCTCGAATTGTTCGCCGATGGCCGTGAGAGCGTCATGCCCGGGGACCATCTGGAGATTCGCCGCCACGTCGGTCGGCCGGAGCCGATGACGGCGTCTCCAGCGCCGGTTCACCGGCGACGGGTTGGCGGGTTGTGCGCGCTCGGTTGGCGGCCGATCAGTGATCTGGGTAAGGCCGGGGGCCGAGCCAGAAACTCAGTTGAGCCGTCGAAGCAACGACGTCGTGACACCCGGCTGGAAGGCATGACCGGCCCGGTCGACGAGCTTTCGCCACTCGTCATCCGCCATCAGGGCGACGTTGGCGGCCTCGACCGCATCCAGGTCGGGGACTCCTGTGAGCCATCCGACGCCTCCGTAGCCGCCCGTCACCGTCGCCCCGAACATCGTCTGGAGGCCCGTGAGGCGCGAGCCGACCTCGGCGATCTCCACACCGAAGCTCATGGCTTCGCTTATGGCGCCGTGAGCGCACAGGGCCCGCACGACCTGCACGTAGGGCGCAGGTTGGTCGGACGGCGTGCCGTGGAGCACTTGCAGGACCGAGTCTTCGATCGGGCCGAGGAAGAGCGAGTCGTTCTGCTCGATCCACTCGCTGAAGTCGCTCGAACCGATGAGCTTGTCGCTCGCGGCTTCGAGCTCGCTGAGGTGCTCGACCCGGGCCGTCCAAGCCACCGTGCCGATATCGGGGGATAGAACCGGGTTCCAAACCCAAGTCGCGAGACCAGTGATCTCCTTGGCACGGGTGGCGGCCTCGAGCGCCATGCCCACGGCAGCCGTGGCTCGTGCGGGATTGATGCTGCGGCGACGGGCGAAGAGATACATGTCGACCTCCTCCTGGTAGTCCGAACGGACACCCACAACGAGTGTCGCGCCCGCCCACATCCGAATCAACGGCGTCCCCGAGAGGGTCCGGTCAGGTCAGCTCCCCGGTCACGATTCACCGCCTCGAAGGACCCGCCGGCACACGGAGCACAGCGGACCCATGGTGGATCGCCAGCGTGTTGGCTGACGCGGCGTGCACGCCGTCGTTGTAGTGGCCACCACACCCGGGCCGACACGACGAAGCGCGAGTGGTCATCGATCCCCGACCACGACCTTGGTCTCCGAGAACGTCGGCAAGACAGACGCCGGCGACCACTGACGACGGCGAGTAGCTGAACGAGGGTGTGGCTGCCTTTCCGCAGCTGGTGTCTGGCTGTCCCTGGCGGCGGCTGTGACCGCGAAGGCACCCACAGCCGCGGCCAACACCCCGATCCCCACTTGATAACCAGCGCGGTGTCGATCACGCTCCAGCCCGGTACGGAGGCGTCGGTCCCGAACATGCCGAAGAGCCGGTTGAGCGCGAGGTTGAGCCCGTCGAAAGCGACCAGAGCACCGGACCCGAGCCAGGTGAGCGCTACCGGTAGCCAGAACCGCCTCTGTGATCCCCAGCGGCCGGCGAGGCCGGGCAGCCCGACCGCGGCGGCGACAGCCCCAGCTACCCGGGACGCCTGCAGTCCCAAGGAACGATGCGGGTGCGAGCTCGAGAGCCCGAACGACCCGCCGGCGGCCCAGTACACGAACACGAGCGCCACCGCGGCAGCCATCGCGGCAACGACCTCGGCCGTCTGCGCGAGATGGGTCTCCGGCCACGGCCGCGCTCGGACTCTCCGCCGGGCGAGGACCTCGCCGGTGCGCCCGCCCAACCGCCGCCCCCATCGGGCCGGACGTGACAGGCGAAGGCGATGGCCAGTGCAACGCCCTGCCCCGCGAACGACGAGTAGACCAGCACGAACACCCACGGCTGGATCCCGGTGCTCTCGCCGCCGGTCTGCGACGAGGGCGAGAACAGGCCCACCAGCACGGCGCCGACGCTGACCTGGAACGGTGGCTGCACCACGGTCACGGACCTCGGGCACCCGGCCCGACGGCCGCGCATCAACAGGTGTCCTGTGTCCGGTTGTCATCGTGCTGCACGCGACCGCGCGTGAGTGAGTGTCAACCCGGAGGCGGGCCGGGCAGGGGACCCGGGTGGCTGAACCGTGCGGCGCGACGGTGCACGCGTCGCTCGCGGCGGGGACGCACCCCGGCTCCGGTCACTGGGCGGGCCTGGAACGCGTAGAACTCTCGTTTGCCGGCCTCGGCGAGCGCAAGGTAGGCGGCGACCATCAGGACGAGCACCGCGAAGAATCCGGCGGGGAGCTGGCGGAAGCCCAGGGTGTCGGCCACTGGAGAGAACGGCAGGAGCGCGCCCACGCCGACCACGGAGACCGCGGCGATGGTGAGGAGGCGGCCGGGTCGGCTGCGCCAGAAGGGGACCCGCCGGGTGCGGATCACGAAGATGACGAACGACTGGGTGGCGAGAGACTCGACGAACCAGCCCGAACGGAACAGGGTTGCGCCGGCGTCGAACACGTTGAGCATCACTGCGAAGGTCAGGAAGTCGAACAGGGAGCTGATCGGTCCGAAGAACAGCATGAACCGGCGGATGAACCCGATGTCCCAGTGCGCTGGGCGGGAGAGCTGTTCGTCGTCGACCCGGTCGGTGGGAATGGTCATCTGCCCGGTGTCGTAGAGCAGGTTGTTCAGCAGGATCTGCGACGGGAGCATCGGCAGGAACTTCAAGAACGCCGACGCAGCCGCGGCGCTGAACATGTTCCCGAAGTTCGACGACGTGCCCATGAGGACGTACTTGATGGTGTTGGCGAAGATCCGGCGGCCTTCGACGACGCCGTCGGCCAGTACGTGGAGGTCCTTGTCGAGCAGCACGATGTCGGCCGCGTCGCGGGCGACGTCGGTGGCGCTCTCGACCGAGATCCCGACGTCGGCAGCGTGGAGCGCGACGGCGTCGTTGACACCATCTCCCAGGTAAGCGACGTCGCTGCCGGCGCGACGGTGCAGACGGATGACGCGCGTCTTCTGGTCGGGGTCCATGCGGGCGAACACCCGGGTCGCGGCCAACCGGTCGAGGAGATCGTCGTCGCTGAGCTGGTCGATGTCGGCGCCGGTGAGGGTGGACCCGCCGGTCAGGCCGAGGGTGTCGCATACGTGCTCGGCGACCGCCGCGTTGTCGCCGGTGAGGATCCGGACCGTGACATCCAGGGTGGCCAGCCGCTGCAGCGCATCCGCCGCCGAGGTCTTGGGTTGGTCGAGGAAGACGAGGAAGCCGTCGAGGGTGAGCCCGTGTTCATCGGCAGGGGTGATCGTCGACAGGTCGGGGGCCGCCCGGCTGGCGACGGCGACCACGCGGCTGCCGGCACGGAACTCGCGGTCGAGCACTGCTGAGGCCTGTGGCGGCACGTCGGCGCACAGGGCGAGCAGCTGCTCGGGTGCCCCCTTGGTGACGAGCTTCCGGCCGTCCGGGCTGTCGACCAACATCGACATGCGACGACGTTCATGATCGAACGGCAGCACCCCGAGTCGCCGGTAGTCGCCGGCATGGCTCTCAGCCGCGCCTGGCGCTTCCCACAAGGCGATGTCGAGCGGGTTGCCGCCCACCGCGTGACCGTCGTCGACCGAGGCGTCGTTGCACACCAGCCCGAGGAGGAGCACGCGGTCTGACGTCGCACCCGTGGGATCGATTGCACGCGTGAAGGTGATACGTCCCTCGGTCAGGGTGCCGGTCTTGTCGGTCAACAGGACCTCGACGTCGCCGAGGTCCTCGATGCAGACCAACCGCTTCACGAGCACTTTCCGCTGGGCCAGCCGGCGTGACCCGGTCGCCAGGCTGGTGGTCACCACCGCCGGCAGGAGCTGGGGACTGATGCCGACGGCGATGGCGAGCGAGAACAGCAGCGCGTCGATCACCGGCCGGGAGAGGATGAGGTTGATCACGAAGATCGAGGTCGTCAGCACGCCGGCCACCTCGGCCAAGAGCAACGAGAAGCGGCGAAGACCGGCCTGGAACTCGGTCTCTTCGTGTCGCTCGCCCAAGCCGAGGGCGATGCGACCGAACTCGGTTCCGCCACCAGTGGCGACCGCGACGCCTTCGCCCGAGCCGGCGCGCACGATCGTGCCCATGAAGGCGACCGACGCGAGCTCGCCGAGCGCCGCTCCGACACCGACCGGGTTCACCTGCTTGTCGACCGGTTGGGACTCGCCGGTGAGGACCGCTTCCTCGCACTCCATCTCGGTGGCCGACACGAGGCGGACATCGGCGGGAACGACCGAGCCGAGCTCGAGACGGACGAGATCGCCGGGGACGAGCTCGGTCAGGTCACACGAAGCCCAGCTGCCGTCGCGGCGCACCACGGCGCGATGACGCAGCTGCGAGTGCAGGGCTTCGCTCGCCCGCTCGGCCCGGAACTCGTTGACGAACCCCAACCCGACGCTGAGCGTGACGATCACGCCGATGATGACAGCGTCAGAGCGCTCACCGACAAAGAACGACACGGTGGCCGCGGCGAGCAGCAGGAGCAGCAGGGGGCTGCGCAGCTGACGGACGAACACCGCCGCCGGTCGAGTGTGGTGGGTGCGTAGGGCGTTCGGACCGAGCCGCTGCAGCCGAGCGGCGGCCTCGGTCGACGACAGGCCGTCGAGGGTGGTCTGCGATCGGCGGAGCACGTCGTCGACCGCGAGGCTCGCCGCCTCGCGAGCCGACAGGGTCATTGGCTCGTGGGGCTCATCTCGTGCACCGAGGATCACGCGGCGACGACCACCGGAGCGGAACCGACAGCCGGCGTGGCGAGCTGCGTCATCGGCACCAGCCTGACGCGACGACGCCGCCCGGGCGCGGTCATCGCGCCGCGAACAGCACGGCGATCACGCCGGTAACGACACCTCGCCTTGCGAAATGCAGAGGTAGAGATGGCCGACGGCCACAAGGTCATCGAACCGAAGGGTCAACGCCACCGTCTCGACCGCCGGCACCGCCGCGGACGGGCTCGGTTCGGCTGGCGACCCTCGGCGGCGGCCATGATCTGGCCGACATCCCGGGCGTCATCACGAGGCTCCCTGACCTCCGTGTGGACGGCGACGAACCGCGATACCCCCGATCGCGAGCACGACCAGCGCGGCGATGACACCGGCGACGATCCAGCCATTCCGTTCACCACTTCGCCCGGTCGAGGGCGCGGTGGCCGGGACGGTCGTGCCCTGACTGGTTACCTGCAACGTCGCCCCGACGCCGACATTGCGACCGCCGCAGCGCACGCCGATCATGTAGGCGCCGGGCGCCGTCGAGCCCGGCACGGTGTAGGTCCTTCTCTGGACCGGCCGTGTGGTGTCAGATGTCAGCGTCTGGATGAGCGGGTAATCGAGAGGAAGTCATGTGTTCGCGCACGACCTTCACGTCGCGCTCGCGTCGGTCACGCTCCTGGGCTTCACCGCCGCCGCGGTCGAAGGCGGCGTGCGAGCCGTGCACGGTCACCACCCAGGGCGACCAGCGCGAGCCGGCCTGAACGTCGCCGTTGTCCTGGTGGGCATGACCGCGGCTGCTGGGTTGGCCATGCTCGTCCGCGGTGAGCGGCCGCGGGAGTGGCTGCATGTGCTCTACGCGTTGCTGGCCTTCGGGATGGTTCCGGCCATGGACTCAATGGCACTGCACGCTGGCGCCCGGGCCAAGGGGTGGGCCCGCTTCGCGGGCGGCGTGGTGGCGCTGGCGGTCGTAGTCCGACTGTTCGCGACGGGGTGAACGCGAACGAGATGGAGCGCGTCAGGCGAGCTGTTCCTTCGTCCCCCGTAGCCACACGCCGGCCGCGACGCTAAGGGCGATCAGCACGACGCTCACCACGAACGTCGCGAAGCTTTCGAAGTGGATCCCCACGATGTGGAAGCGGAGCTCCTCCACCCAGTCCCAGATCGTGAAGAGGCTGAGCACGAGGCCGTAGATGCCGTACAGGAGGGCGAACGACGCGCCGACAAGGACAGGCACTGCGAGATAGTTGCGCATCGACTCTCCTTCCCCGATCAGCCCTTCGGGGTGATGATGTTGGTGATCACGCCGACCGCCATCGTGACCCAGAACAGGGTGATCGCCAGGAACGCCCAGCCTCGCTGGCGCAGATCGAACGCCTCGCTCCAGCTGCGTGGCTCATGCGTGCCCCGGTCGAGGTACGGGATGGCGACCAGACAGCCCGTCATGATCGCCATACCGACAACGGTTCCCCAGATGTCGGGCTCCATACCAAAGCCGAGATGCACGAAGCGGTTCATGCCGTGCGTCCAGCTGATGGGGAACGTGGGCACGATCCCCAGGCCGCCCGGCCCGTGTTCCGACCCGAAGAACGGCGACGATTTGAGCAGCTGGGGCGCGTCGCCGGGGCTGCGGCCGATGAAGATGGCGGCCAGGATGATCGGGCCCAGGATGACGGCGCTGTAGAGCAACCAGTCGCGGACGTGGCGGCTGAACGGCGCCACCCGCCCCGTCGGCTTGTGCCAGAACGGCAGCGAGATGTGCTTGACCTTGACCAGGTAGTAGTGCAGCGCGATCAGGCCCAGCAGCAGCACGGGAAGGATCGCGATGTGCAGCGCGTAGAACGGCGCCAGCCGTCCCGTTGCGCTCGGAACCGTGAGCAGGTCGGGCCGGCCGTAGTGGAAGTTGTCGTCGAGGTGCACGGCCTCGAAGAACTCGGCCACGTGCCACGGCACCGCGAAGCCGCGCTCGTCCCAGTGCAACGTCTCGCCCGTCACACTCAGCATGAACACGACACCGGCAAGGGCGACGCCGACCTGCCAGAGGCCCTTCTTCAGCATGCGGTAGCCGGCGCTGAAGAACACCCGCATCATGTGGACCATCACCAGGCCGAAGATGACGTAGCTGTTGTAGTAGTGGAAGTTCAACGCGATCTTCCACCCGCCCTCGTGCATCAGCGTGTCGGTGATGCCGTAGGCCCTCCCGGCGTCGGGCACATAGCGCGTCGCCAGGAAGAACCCCGTGATCAGCTCGAGCACGATGGCGATGCCGAGCACCCCGCCCAGCGAGTACCAGATGGTGTTCGTGTCGACCGGGATCAGGTACTCGCGCAGGATCCCCCGCACACCGAGCTGCTCCGTGATCACCTCCCGTAGGTGATGCGTGGCCCGGTCGGCCGTCGTCTCCAGCGCCGTTGCGGTGTCCGGCGCCGGACCCGCCGCCGCGACTGCCCCCTCGGTGCCCGACGTAGTAGGGCTATCAGACGTCATCGATCATCCCCCTGCACGAGTAACGGGAATCGTGACGAACTGCTCGGCGCCACAATAGGACCGTTTGTCGTTTGGCACCGCGAACCCCGAATGCTTCGCAGTCAACTGCGCGCGCGAGCCACGACAGGTCAGACGGGTCGGGTGCGTGCATTGCCGACGCTGCGGCGCGTCGCGACGAGCGCCTCGCCGAGCAGAACGCGCGTCCAGAACGGTCGCTCGCTGCGCCCGAACACTCGTCCTGAGCGACACTGACTTCTACCGGATCGCCAACATCGTCGACCAGGCAGTTCCGCCATGCTGGCAGCGCGTCGCCCGTCTTCTGCCGACCCTTCTACTGGGTTCGAGGAACGAAGCCAGCGATGGTCGTGAGCGAACGGCTCGGGCACGCCACCGCGGCGTTCACCATCGAGACCTATCAGCATGTGATGCCCGGCGTGCAAGCCGCGCATGACGCCTTCATCGGTGACGCCATAGCGCAGGCCGATCGCCGTCCATGCCGGGATGCATCTGGGTCGGGAACTGCAGTGTCGTCTCCGCGCCGGGCGCCAACGTGGTGGCGCCGAGCCTCGCCACCGTCGAGTCAATGAACTCGCCGTCGGTACAGGATGACCCTTGAGGTATGTGCGGCTGTTCGCCGACGCAGACGGCGCGTCGCAGTTCGAGGACGTCGAGGTGGACGCAGTACTTCGAACAATGGTGGAGAACGTCCCACCTGTCCTCGTGAGCGGGGTGCTGCCGGCCGCGGGGCTGACGTTCGTCAACCAACCGATCGACGCCGCTGACTGGGGTCATCACGTCGCCCCCCGACGTCAATGGCTCATCCTGCTACGAGGCCGGATCTCGGTCACGGTCACGAGCGGGAACGTCGCGAGTTCGACCCCGGCGCTGTCCTGCTCGCAGAAGGACACCGAGGGCAGCGGCCACCTGTCGACACCGCTCAGCGACGACCTCCAGTTCGTGATGATCCCCCCGGGTTGATCAGCTCACCGTCGGCCGACGACGCGAGCCCCGTCAGAGGGATCTCGCCCGGCTCCGACGACCTCCCGAAACGCCCACCCGATGCTCGTCGGGTTGGCGCCGAAGTCGTCGATGCCCGAGGCATGACCTCATCGTGCAACGCAACGACCGCTTCTACGTCGTCGCCTAAGACGGCCTCGACCCCCTCATCGACAAGAAACGACGACGCTGGCACCCCGTCGGCCACGACCGCCACGACGCCGAGCTCGCCGCCGCCGGCATCGACCGAGACAACGCCGGCGCCGCGCCGGCCCGCGGTGGACCCGTGCATCTCGGCCAGTTCCTCACCGACATATGGCTCCCGCTCAAGCGGTCTACTGAGCGACCGCGACGATCGGCCGATCCTGTTCGAGCCTCTGCAGGATCCGCGTGTTCTGGTCGCGGATCTCATCGATGCCGCGCAGGAACCGCTTGGGTGGGGCGTCGTCCGGCATCCGGTCGAACATCCCCTCGCACTTGCGCATGGCCGCCCGTTCCAGCGCCGGTGCGAATCGGCGAACGACAATGAAGCCTACGGCGGCCGCCACAACTCCGAAGATCAGCTTCTTCACGTGCACCACCTTTCTGTCTGTCCGTTGCCGCAGCGCCCGTCTACGACTGGCGCGCACCACTGACGAGGACCTCGCGCCGCTCCCTGTACTCGTCGACCTCGATCTCGCCTGCGGCGAAGCGACGGTCGAGGACCTCGAGCGGTGTCTCCCGTCGGTAAGCCGGTCGGCGCGCCTCGCGCCAGCCACACGATCCCGAGGACGATGAGGACCCAGAACAGCACCATTCCCAACATCACCATTCATCACCCCCTCGACCGCTCATGACCGTATGTGCCGAACGCCTTCCTCAGGCGTGGTGCGGACGCAGGTGGTGCGTACGCGGCACGCGATGCACGCCGCGCTGCGTCGTGATCCCGATGAACGTGTAGTTCGGGCAATAACCCGTGAGCGAGGTCACCAGCATGATGCCGGCCACGACGAACAGGACGATGCCGCCGATGGTCCCAGCGCCGACGAAGAACGCGAGCACAATGGCTGCCGGCGCGACGACAAAGAACCGAAGCGCACGATCAACGACTCCCATGTTCTGCTTCATGACACCCCCTTTCCCTTGTCCGTTGGTCGGCCACGTGGCCGGCCAAATGACGTCACACGGGCTTGCCCACGTCGCTCGTCTCACGCAGAGCCGCCAAACGGCGCTGGTACTCGTCCGTGTCGATCTCGCCCCTCGCGAAGCGCTCGGCGAGGGTCTGCTCCGGCCGCCGGTGCTCGTGCTCGTGGTGCCCGCCCATGCCGCAGAACGGGAACCAATGCGAGCCACGCGAGCCGCGGCTCATCATCAGCACCATCATCGCCACGCACACGAATATGGAGCCCACCCACCACCAGCCGTAACCCCAGGTGCCGCTACTGCTCAGCAACATCGTCGCCACCTCCTGTTCCGACAGCGTCTCCTTGGTGGCGCTTCTGCCCTACAGGACGACGAGGTGGGGGCGAGAGATACGCCTTCGGCTCGCACACGAACACGCCCCGCTCGTCACGGGAGAAGTCGCAATGGCCGACCAAAGTGGCCTCCAGCTTCCGCCGGGCGCGGTGAAGACGAATCTTCACGGCGTCGAGCGACGCGCCGGTCATCTCGGCGATCTCGGCGTTCGTGAGCCCCTCGAGATCGTGGAGGAGGATGGCGTTTCGGTAGTCGTCGGCCAGCCGGTCGAGGTAGCTGCGCACACAGGCGCCCATCTCCGCCTGCTCGAGCACCTGGCCCACGCTCACCTCGGCGCCGACACCAGCAGCCGCTTGCGAGGCTGACGGTTCGTTCTGATCGAGCGGTTGCGGTCTCGGCTGGCGCGACCACTTCCGGTACCGGTCGTAACAGACGTGGGTCGCTATGCGGTAGAGCCATGACACGACCGCGTCCGGATCGCGCACCGAGCTGAGCCGGCGGTGGGCCTGCAGGAACACGTCCTGGGTGAGGTCATCGGCCTCGTCAGGGTCGTGCACCATGCTCAGGACGTAGCGGCGGATCCGGGCCTGATAAGCCGCGAACAGATCGCCGGACGATGCGACTTTCTGCCCGACCAGCGCCTCGGGCTCATCCCCGGCACGCGAGGCCAACACGACAGGCCCACGTGCCGCATCGCGGCGTGCCATGCGGGCCACGATCGATTATTCGATCCGATCAGCCCGGCGAGCCAGGGTCCAAAGACCCTTGTTTCGGCCCGCCCAGTCGCTCCCGACGGGCGAGTTGCCGACGGGTGTACCTCGGCACGGGCCGCCGGCGTCCTACTGCGCAGGAACGAGGGTGGAACGGAGGTACCGAATGAAGAAGATCCTGATCGGTGGAAGCGTCGCGGCCATCGCCGCCATCGCGGCCCGCCAGCTCTCTCAGCACGCCGCTCACGCGTCCGAGCACTGCACGGCGAGCCAACCAGAGCCGTCCCCATGCCACGACCGATCCGAGGACACCCAACGCCGGTGCGTGCCGGCGTCGCGTGGCAGCGCCTGCTGCTCCGCATGACCCGTACGACACAGTCGGCTGGCCGATGTCGACCGCCTCGACCAGCTCGCCCACGGCTATCCGAAGCTGAAGACCGGCTTCTCGGGTCCTTCGCCTGTACCGCCCCACCGACGGTGGGCTGACCATGCGAGTACGCCGCCGAGCCGGCACGTTTCGCCGCGGGGAGGAACCGCGATGGTCGACACACGCACCGCACCATCCGTGCAGCAGACACCAACAGCGGTCGAACCTCGGAGTCGCGACCGCGACGACGCCATCCGGGTACCTGAGCGGCGGAGCTGTGCCGATTCGCGCGCCATCACGCTCCCGGTCCGCCGCCTGCCCGCACGCCGGCCTCATCCCGACGGCATCCCGGTCTTCCGGCTCGGCGGCGGGCCCGGCATGTCCAACCTCCGCTTCCACCCGCCATCGGTTGGTCGGTCGTCGAGCCTGTGTTGTGGTCACGGCCGAGCGCGTACGCCGCCGCAGCGACGGCAACCACGACAACCACGAGCGCAACAGTGACCCAGATGCGAGGCGCAGCTCGACGCGTGCGACCGTCAGGGCTGTTCATGCATCGCCTCCACGAGCATCGACAGGCTCGACAGCACCGCGGCGCGTTCGTGCTCAGGGATCGCGGCCACCACCCGGCTGAATCGTGCGGACCGCGCCTCGGCTAGTTGCCTGGCGGCCTGCCGACCTGGATCGCTGAGCGACAGTCGCGCCACGCGGCCGTCGCGTTCGTCTCCGCTCCGCGCTACCCAGCCGCGGGACTCGAGTTGGCGCACCAGCCGGCTGACCGTGCTTCTCTCCAGTTTGAGGTGACGCCCGAGTTCCTTCTGCGAGAGGGGGGCGTCACCGGCGAGCGCCGCGTCGTCACGCGACGCGGTGCGTCGAGCAACGACACACTGTTGCGCGTGAGCTTCTACGAGCGGAGGGTGCTTCCTCGGGTCGTCGACGTGGCTCTGGGTGGGCGTGCGTTCAGCGCGGTGCGAGCCCGGGTGGCGTCGGATCTCGGGGGTGAGGTGCTCGAGGTGGGGTTCGGGTCGGGGAGGAACGTGCCGCACTACCCGCCGACGGTGAGCCGTATACGCGCCGTGGACCCTGCGGTTGCCGCGCGAAAGCTGGCAGCCGAGCGGGTGGCCGCTAGCGGCATCCCGGTCGAGTACGTAGGGCTCGACGGCGAGCACCTGCCGTTGGACGATGACAGCGTCGATCACGTGCTCACGACCTGGACGCTGTGCACGATCCCCGACGTCGAGCAGGCCCTGGCCGAGATCCGGCGCGTGCTCCGGCCGGGCGGCACGCTGCACTTCGTGGAGCATGGGCGGGCGCCGGACCCGAAGGTGGCCCGGTGGCAGGATCGGCTGACCCCGATGCAGCGGCGCGTCGCGGGCGGGTGTCACCTGAACCGGCCGATCGACGCGTTGATCACGGGTTCGGGTCTCGACATGGCTCGGCTCGACAACTACTTCATGCGCGGCCCGAAGGCGTTCGGCTACATGTTCGAGGGCGTGGCCACCAAAGCCTGAGCGCGTCAGGTCAAGCGGCGGAGATGCTCGGAGGAACCGAGCAGGTCGAGCCGCCGCCACAGCACCGGGTTGTCGGCGGACTGGCTGCGGTGACAGGCGATCGCGGCGAGCTGCCGGGCCCGATCGACGGTGATCGCCGCGTCGAGTTGGTCGTCGCTTCGTCCGACGAAGGCGGTCCCGAACTCGTCGTTGAGACCGTCGGCGACCTTCGCGGGGAGGGCCCATGCCACCACCGGGATCCCGAGCGCCACCCCTGCCAAGCGCGCGGCGTCGGTGGCGCGTTGATGGTCGGGGTGTCCCGTGATGCCGCCGTCGTCGAAGACGAGCAGCGAGTCCGCCGAGACGTCGTGGGCGACGCGGCAGAGATGGTCGGCGAGCACCTCGAGAGGTTGGGCGGCGAGGTCGCCGTCGGGGTAGTCGAGCAGCTCGAGGTACGTGACACCGAGGATCGCCCCAGCCGCTTCGAGCTCGGCGGCGCGGATGACGGCGAGGTCACCCGCCACCCCGTGCAGGGTCGAGGCCTCGCCGTGGGTGAAGCACAGCACGCTGAGCCGGGTGCCGGTGTCGCCGACGGTGGTGAGCACACCGCCGAGGCCGAAGGACTCGTCGTCGGGATGCGCGCACACGACGAGGACGCTGGAAGCGTGCAGCGACACGCGGTTCACGAGGTGCCGTCCTTGATGATGGTGAGGACTTGGAAGGCACCCCAACGCGGCGTGATCCGACCGAGCGTTTCGAGGACCGGCCCGATGACCCACAGCCCGCGGATGGCGCCGGGCGCGTACAGAGAGCTGTGCAGCCGGGTGCGGCCGTGCGGCTGACCGAGTTCGCGGAGGGACCGACGGCCGAGGAACCGGGCGTCACACCATGCGCCGGAACGAAGGCGGCGTCGGTTGGCCAGCCCCCAAGGGCTGTGGGGGTTGAGGGCGCCGATGACGATCCGGCCGCCGGGTCGGCTGACACGGGCCAGCTCGGCGACAGCCGCGGCCGGGTCGGCCACGAACTCGAGCACCGTCACGGCGATGGTGAGGTCGAAGGTTGCCTTCGGGAAGGGCAGGTGCTCGATCGTTGCTCGGAGGCAGCGGCCGGGCAGTCGCCCAGCGGCGACGGCGAGCATGCCGGGATCGATGTCGACGCCGACCGGGGTGGCGCGCCGCTCCGCGAGGCGTGTGGTGAAGCGGCCGGTGCCGCAGCCGGCGTCGAGGACGAGGCGGTTGCCGATGGCGCCCGCGGCGCGGCTGATGGCGGCGGACTCGACGGCGAAGGCGTAGCTGCCCCACGGCTGCTCGAACCACCGGTCGTACGCGACGGCGACGGTCGATCGCGCGTTGGCCCACGCCACGGCGAGTGCCGTGGTCATCGTCGGAGCCCGGCGCGGGCCTTTGTCGTGGTCGCGGTTTCGCAGGCGGCGAGGCACAGGGCGAGGACATCGGGTCCAGCGAGCGCGTTGGTGATGCGGGTGCCGTCGCGCCGTGATGTCACCAAGCCGGCTTGACGGAGCCGGCCGAGGTGGTGGGAGGTGTTGGCGACGGAGATGCCGAGCCGGTTGGCGATCTCGGTGACCTCGAGGGGGCTGGCGGCGAGGACGCGGACGATATCGAGCCGCCACGGGCTGGCGAGCGCGGCGAACACCTCGGCGGCGTGCTCAGCGTCGCACGCGGCGTCGAGGTCCGGTTCGGGTCGCGGCTCGGTCAGGCCCATCGCCGCAGCCAGTACTTCTCGAAGCCGACCTTGGCGGCGTGCCACTGCCGGCCTGGTCGACGCAGAGTGATGTTGGGCGCGTCGGCGTTGTAGAAGTCGCCGCCGGCGAATGCGGCGCGCCCGTCGCCGAGCTCGACGAAACAGGCACCCTTGCCGTCGAAGCGTTTCGTCGACGGCCGGCCGCGCAGCTCGGCGGCGATGTTGGCGGCCACGACCTCGGCCTCGGCCTCGGCGAACACACCGGCTTTGGGGAGGAACTTGCCGCCGGCGATCGCAATAGCGGTGGCGTCACCGACGACGAAGACGCCTTCGGCGGTAGTGGCGAGCGTGTCGCGGTCGACGGGCACGAACCCGGACTCCGCGGCGAGGCCGCTGGTGCGCAGCACCTCGGGCGCGCGGTGCGGCGGCACACCGAGCAGCAGGTCGTAGCCGGCCCGATCCCCACCGGCCAGCACGAGCTCGCGTGCGGTGGCGTCAATCTCCTCGATCGTGTGTTCCGGGTGCAGGGTGATGCCGCGCTCGGCGAGCAGGCGAGCGAGCGCTTGGCCGAGCACCGGACCGGCCGTGGGCATCGGGTAGGGCTCAGGCGTGTAGATGTCGATGGTGCAGCGGTCGCGCACGCCGCGGCGGCGCAGCAGCGCCTCGGCCAGGAACGCGGTCTCATACGGGGCAGCCGGGCACTTGTACGGCAGCCGCGACACGATCACCACCAGGCGGCCTGCGTCGAACCGACTGAGCGCGTCGCCGGCGGCCGACGCGCCGTCGAGGGTGTAGACGTTGTGAGCGGCGTCGGCGAAGCCGGGCAGGGCGTCGGGAACGAGCTCGGCGCCGAGCGAGACGACCAGCCGGTCGAAGGCCACTTCGGCGTCGGCCGTCTTGACCCGGTGATGGGCCGGGTCGATGCCGAGGACCTCGGTCTGGAGGACCTCGATGCCGGCGCGCCGCAGCCGGCGGCGGTCGGTCGTGATCTGCGCCGGGCGGCGGGCGCCGGTCATGACCCACAGGTACGAGGGCGCGAACCGGAAGGTGGCGTCGCGGTCGACGAGCACCACCCGGTCGGCGGCGTCGAGGCCGCGGCGCAGCCGGCGGGCGGCGACGAGGCCGCCGGTGCCGCCCCCGAGCACGACCACGGTGCGATCGGCCATGGCAGAACCTCCTTGCGGCTAGAAAGTGATGACCTTGTCCGCCCACGCGGTCCACTCGGCGAGCTCGTCGAGGGTGGAGCGGTGGGCGCCCTTGGTGAGGTGGTCGTCGTCGATGCCGCGGGCGTCCATGCAGGTACCGCAGCAGCCGACGTCGCCACCGTGACGGGCGACGGACAGGATCATCCGGTCGAGGTGGTAGTAGCCGTCGGGCACTTTCTGGTCGGCCATGGCGCAGGTGACGGCGTCGCCGATGAGAAACACCCGCACCTCGCTGTCGTCGCGCTTGACGAGGGCGCCGGCGAGGCGCAGCCCGTTGTAGGACCGCTCCGTTCCGTACGCGGGATCATTGAGGATCAGCAGGCTCTTCATGTTCGTCACTCCTCTCCGACGGCGACGGGCAGGCCGGCCAGGCGCCACTCGGGCATCCCGTCGGCCAGGCGTCGCGCCCTATATCCCTTGGCCCGGAGCCGCTCGACGGCTTGGGGCGCGAGCACGCAGTACGGGCCCCTGCAGTAGGCGACGATCTGGGCGCGCTTGCGGAGCCGGCCCAGGACATCGTCGAGCTCGCCGAGGGGCACCGACAGCGCGCCGGGAATGTGCCCGGCGACGAACTCCTCGCGGGGCCGGACGTCGAGGATGACCACCTCCCCGCGGTTGGCCCGATCCACGAGCTCGGTCCGGCTCACCGGTTCGAGCTCGTCGCGGGCCAGGAAGTAGTCGCGCACCACCTCGTCGACCTCTGCGAGCCGCGACCGGGCCAGGTCGCGCAGCGCCACGATGAACGCGGCGACCTCCTCGCCCGCGAGGCGGTAGAAGACCTTGGTGCCGTCCTTGCGGGACTCGACCACCCGGGCCTGACGCAGGACCTGCAGGTGCGACGACGTGTTGGTGACGCCCATGCCCGTCGCCTGGGCCAGCGCCTCCACGGTGTGCTCCCCCTGGGCCAGCAGCTCGAGCAGCTCGATGCGCTTCGGGCTCGCGACCGCCTTGGCCGCCCGGGCGAACTGCTCGTACAGCCGGTCCTTGGCCTCACGACCCTCCACCAGCCGCCACCTCCTCGCATTCTCCAACGATCTCTGGAACATCGTACCGACCGTCCCGACGGCCCGGCAGAGTCCTTCGGCACTATTCTCCAGTAATCTCTGGAATACTAGAGACTATGGGTGCGGTTGGTCGACCAGTCGGGTCCGGCGTGGATGTCGAGGTTGCGGATGGGCGGAGGCCCGTCGCACAAGGATGCGAGCTGAACAGCGAACTCGCCTGTCTCGGGAAGGGTTGATCGCGATTGGAGGTTGTCGTTGCCAGGCCTCCGATGATCGATTATCGTCGATGGTCGATGAAGGTCGACCGGTACTCGGCTGAGGTGTGGGCGTCGTGGTTCCGTTGTCTGAGCGACCCGTCGAGGGTGTTGCTGCTGAACCGGTTGGCGACTGCGGGCCGCGCGATGACCGTCGGTGAGTTGGTGACGGCGGTCGACATCGGTCAGCCCACGGTGTCGCACCATCTGAAGGTGCTGGCCGACACGGGGTTCGTGCACTGTGAGCGGCAGGCCAACACGAGCCTGTACTCGGTCAACGAGCAGTGCTTGGACCGGTTCCCGTCGGCGGCCGAGCTGATCATGGGTGTCCTCCCGCGGTACGAGCCGCGCGGATCCGATTGTCTGGCCCCGTGGCAGGAGGATGCGATGGCCGCATCGGCGCCGCGTGGCAAGCGAAAGGCGAAGGCTCGTGCCTGATTTCGACGCCATCGAGGAAGCAGTACGCGAGCGGTACGCGGTGGCTGCTCGTACGGCGAGCGCGTGCTGTTCCGTGTCGGACGACTTCGAGGGGACGGACTCCGGCCCGTACGACGCCGCTCGCTACGACGAGTCCGAGCTCGCGGAGCTTCCTGCTGAGGCGGTGGCCGCGAGCATCGGCTGCGCCAACCCAGTGGCGCTCGCCGACCTTCGCGCCGGCGAGATCGTGCTTGATCTGGGATCGGGTGGTGGCATCGATGTGCTGCTGTCGGCGCGCCGGGTCGGGCCGACAGGCCGGGCCTATGGGGTCGACATGACCGACGAGATGCTCGAGCTGGCCCGCGCCAACCAGACGAAGGCCGGCGTGGACAACGTGGAGTTCCTACGCGGACGCATCGAGGACTTGCCCCTCCCTGACGCCAGCGTCGACGTGATCGTTTCCAACTGCGTGATCAACCTGTCGCCGGACAAGCGCGCTGTGTTCGCGGAGACGCACCGGCTGCTGAAGCCCGGTGGCCGGCTGGCCGTGGCCGACGTCGCCGCCGACGCTCTCGTCGACGAAACGGTCCGCGCCGATCTGGAGGTGTGGACCGACTGCATCGCCGGCGCGATCACTCGCGACGAGTACCGCTCAATCCTCGCGGCCGTCGGATTCGAGTCCGTGTCGATCGAGGACAGCCACGCGGTCGCGGAGGGGTTCACGTCGGTGATCATCCGCGCCCTGAAACCAGCGACGAGCACTGGGTAGCAGGCATGGAGATCGATGCCTTCTCCCTGGGCAAGCGATTCGTTCATGTCGGCGCGATCCGCGTCGCCTACCACGACGACGGGTCGGGACCACCGGTGCTGTTGTTGCACGGCTGCCCGTTCTCGAGCTTCGTGTGGCGCAAGGTCATCCCCCTGCTGTCCGACAGCTTCCGCTGCCTCGCCCCGGACCTCCTCGGCCTGGGAGACACCGAGACACCCGCCGGGGCTGACTGGGCGCTGCCCGCGCAGGAGGCGATGATCCTCGGCCTTCTCGAAGAGCTCGGCGTCGACCGCGTGTCCGTCGTCGGCCACGACCACGGCGGCGCCATCGCCCAGCTGCTCGCGGCGCGCCACCCCGACCGCGTCGATCGTCTCGTGCTCTGCAACGTCGAGGCCTACGACAACTGGCCCTCCGCCGATGAACGCCCTCTCGTCCGTCTCACCCAGACGCCCGTCATTGGCGATCTCGTATTGCGGGCCTACGGCACCCGCCGTGTCCACCGGCTCCTGCTGTCGCTCGGCAAAGCCGTGCAGGACACGCGTGTCCTCGACGACGAGCTCATCGACGGCTACATCCGGGCCAACGCCAGCGATCCCCACCGCCGCGCCAAGACGGCCCGGTTCCTCGCCGGTCAACTCGACCCCACCAACAACCGATGGACCATGGACGTCGTCGACGGGCTCCGCCGCTTCGACCATCCCACCCTGCTGCTGTGGGCCGCCTCCGACCCGCACTTCGGGCCTTCCTGGGCGGAACGGCTCCGCGACGACATCCCCGGCGTGGTCGAACTCGTCCTCCTTCCCGACACCGGCCATCTGCTCATGGAGGAACGACCCGACGACGTCGCCGACCATCTGCGCAGGTTCCTCACCGCGCCCGCACCGATCCGCACACCGTGAGCCAGGCGACCGTCGTCGTCGAAACCCTCGTCGTCGACCGCGGACGAACTCGGGCGCTCGACGGCCTCGACTTCACTGTCGCTCGAGGAGTCGTGACCGGGCTGCTCGGTCCGAGTGGTAGCGGCAAGACGACCCTCATGCGCGCCATCGTCGGAGTGCAACGTGTCGCGGCCGGCACGATCACCGTGCTCGGACGGCCCGCCGGGTCAGCCGACCTTCGCCACCGCGTCGGCTACGCCACCCAGGCGCCGAGCATCTACGGCGACCTGACAGTGCGCGCCAACGCGCGCTACTTCGCCACCATCCACGGCACCAACGGGGCCGCCGACGACACCATCGACGCTGTCGGACTCGCTGCGCACGCCGATCAGCTCGCCGGCAACCTCTCCGGCGGCGAACGCGCCCGCCTGTCGCTGGCATGCGCGCTCGTCGGCTCACCACAGGTTCTCGTCCTCGACGAACCCACCGTCGGGCTCGACCCGGTGCTGCGCGCCGACCTGTGGCAGCGATTCCACGATCTTGCCGACACGGGTACGACATTGATCGTGTCGAGCCACGTCATGGACGAGGCCGCCCGATGCGATCGGCTCCTCCTCCTCCGCGGGGGACACCTCATCGCTGACGACACGCCTGCCGACCTGCGGGCAAGGACCGGCACCGACGATCTCGAAGAGGCGTTCCTGCGCCTCATCCTCCGCAGCAGCCATCAAGCAGCGAACTGATGCTGTCGATCCACGTCACGTTCGCCACCGCCCGGCGGGTCCTGAGCCAACTCCGCCACGACCGCCAGACCGTCGCACTCCTCGTTGCCCTTCCCGCCGCCGAGCTGACCCTCCTGCGGTTCGTGCTCGACGGCGCCCCCGACGTCTTCGACCGATGGGCGGTCCCGCTGCTTGGCGTGTTCCCCCTCATCACCATGTTCCTGGTGACCAGCGTGGCCATGCTGCGGGAACGAACGAGCGGAACCCTCGAACGGCTCCTCACCACACCGCTGCACAAGCTCGACCTCCTACTCGGGTACGCGCTCGCGTTCACCGTCGCCGCCGTGGTGCAAGCAATCGTCACCTCGACCATCGCCTACGGCATGCTCGGTCTCGACTCCCGCGGCGCGCTGTCCCTCGTCGTGACCATCGCCTTGGCCGACGCGCTGTTGGGCATGGCACTCGGGCTCTTCACAAGCGCGTTCGCCCGCACCGAGTTCCAAGCGGTGCAGTTCATGCCCGCGGTCGTCCTACCCCAACTCCTTCTCTGCGGGCTGGTGTGGCCCCGCGACCAGATGGCGACCGCGCTCGAAATGCTCAGCCGGGTACTCCCGATGACCTACGCCATCGACGCGCTCAGAGAAGTCGCCACCAACGCGCACGCCACGGCTGACCTGTGGCGCAACCTGATCGTCGTCGTCCTAGCCGCGCTCATCGCGCTGGCGCTCGGCGCCGCGACGCTGCGTCGACACACGCCATGAGGACCCGCTCGCGGCGCAAAGGTGGTCATGCTTCCTCCTCGCTTTCTTCTACAAGGTGTTTGAAGTTGGCGAGCGCGTCGGCCCAGAACCGGTCGAGCTGCGCGCGCAGCTCGCGCAACCCGTCGGGGTTGGCGCGGTAGATCCGCCGCGTCCCATCGGCGCTTCCGCAGGTCGCGAACGCGGCTCGGACCGGTATGGACCCGACGGTTGGGGCACCGCTCGGAGCAAACTCGCCTGCCCGTTCGATCCGAACCTCGTCGAGCTCCTGTGCGCGGATGCCGAAAAAGTCTTCTACGACCTTGACGACACCGAGTCATGGGACGCCGTCCTCGATGCCGAGCCGGCGTTGTCGTATGTGCTGTCTCCGGCCGAGTGCGACGAAGCGCTCGCCGCGATCAGCCGGTTCGTCGACCTGAAGTCGCCGTACACGATCGGCGATTCGACCGCCGTCGCCGACCTCGCGTCAGATGCGGTCGCCGCGCTCGGCGCTCCCGAGCACGAGGTCGCTACCGTCCGCCGCAGCGCGTTGATCGCGCGCTTCGGCTACCTCGGCGTATCGAACGCGATCTGGGACAAGCCCCGCCCGCTCTCGGCATCGGAGTGGGAGCGCGTCCGGCTGTACCCCTACTTGACCGAGCGGATGTTGCAGCGTCCACCCGCGCTCGCCCCGTTCGGACAGGTCGCGGTCCGGGTACGCGAGCAACTCGATGGGTCCGGCTATCCCCGAGGCCTGTCAGGCGCGTCCATCACCCGTCCAGCGCGGGTGCTCGCCGCCGCTGACGTGTACCAGGCGATGCTCGAGCCTCGACCGCACCGATCGCCACGCACACGCGACGAAGCCGGGGCCGAGCTTCGTGGCGAAGCCCGCAGCGGACGGCTCGATGGCGAGGCCGTCGAAGCGGTCCTCGGCGTCGCCGGGCACCGGGTGGCACGCCGCATCGACGGTCCCGCTGGCCTGACTCGCAGAGAGATCGAAGTCCTCCGGCTGATCGCGCGAGGCGCGACAAACAAGGACGTCGCCGCGCGGCTGGTCATCTCGCCCAAGACCGCAGGGACCACATCGAACACATCTACTCCAAGCTTGGAGTATCCAGCCGCGCCGAAGCAGGTCTCTTCGCCGCGCAACACGGCCTCCTACCGGAGACCGAGTACGACCTCGGCGAAGCCATCACGCCCTCCTGACGCGGTCGACCGATCTGTCGCGCCGCCGTTGGGTTTGGGTGTGAAGCGCGAATAGCCGTTGATCCCTCTCGCTTCGCACGGGGTGCCGCTGGATTACTCGAGTGGGTCCGGACTGCGCCTCCCAGATGTCGCTCGCCAGCGGGATGGGGAGGAAGGTGGCAGCGAGGCTGCGGGCGCCGCGGCCTCGCAGCCGATGTACGTCGCCTCGTGGATGCTCATGTCCAACCCGGTCCGCGCCCTGCTTGCTTGATCCACTTGCGCATCTCCGGTGCCTGCGCCTCTTCGAGGGTGGTCAGCTTCACGTAGCGGCTCCGGTCGGTGGTCCCAAGCGGTGGCGGCGGGTCGAAGTCAGCACCCCCGAGGAAGACGACGTTCACGGAGACGTCGTAGGCGACCACCTCGATGATCCATCCGAGCTTCGGTGTCCCGTAATACGCCTTCTTCCACTTGACGGCGTAGTGAAGCCCCGGGATCGTCTTGCGGATCAGCTCGTCGAGCTGGTCGACGATGGGATGCAGATGCGGCACCAGCCGCGGCATCCAGTTCTCGATGTCAGCGTGGCTGTCCGATGGGACGGGCGGTGTTCGGGACGAGTAGCCCTTGACGGTTTTCGTTTTCGCCATTGCACGTTCTCCTCTGTGACCGCCTGGTCACGGTTGTTCGAGCGGGTTTCGCATTTCGGCGCCGACGTCGGTCGGGGAGAGAAGCTGGTCGACGAGGATCGCTGTCAGCCACCGCTCGTACTTCTGGGGTGGCCAACCTCGGTCGACGACGAGCAGCTGGTACATCTCCGGGGACATCAGCGCGTGGATGATGTCGGCGGCATCGCGTTCGCGCAGCTTGGGCCCCAACGCGCCGGCGCGGGCCAATGAGCGCGCGATCAGTCCTTGACCGTGCTGGCGCTGCTGGGTCAGGTCGTCGAGCAGCGCGGCCGCGTCGGTATCGGACGCCGCGGCGCTGACGAGGATGCGATAGATCGGCGCAGTCCTCGAGTTCACGCGGGCGGCGTTTGCCACAAAGCCGGCAAGCTGGCTGGTCGGCTCCGGCTCAGCCAATAGCGATCGGACGTGGGGGCGCTCGGCCAACGGAACGTTGTCATGGTCACCCACGATGGAGACATCGAGGAGGGCCTTGAGGATGCCGCGCTTGGACGAGAACAGTCGGTACACGGTGGCGGGAGGGACGTCGGCGAGGGCGCTGATGGCTCGATCGTCGTGGCGCCGTAGCCCCGTTCCAAGAACAAGTTTCGGGCGGCGTCGATGACCGCGGCGCGAGCAAGGCGGGTCCGGGCTTGGCCGCGGTGACCTTGGACGGGTCGTCGGTCCTCGTCCCGGGATGCCACGAATATGAGACTATCACTCCCGAAGTGAGAGCGTCACTTGCACTCTTGAATTGAGAGTGACACTCTCACCTCTGGCGACCGGCAAACCCGTCCAGACGCGCTCGCTGCGAGGAGGCCCACGGCGGCCATGCGCGCTGATGTGCCAGTCGAGTCGAGGTAACTCCCCCAGCATCGGTCCGGGCTGACGTGCCGCGGGCGCGACGTATTCGGCGCTCTGCTCGCCGGCCGCGCCTGCAGGACGGTGTCACAGAACGTGCGTCCCCTAAGAGGGTGCCGCGTGCCACCAAACGCCGGATCGAAGCGGTCGAGCATCCCTGGCGGCAATCAGCCACGCTCTGGGTATGGCATCAGTCGTCGACATCCACCACGTCGCGCTCACAGTCCGCAGCCGAGACGAGAGCGCCGCCTGGTACGCGTCCACCCTCGGATTCGAGGAACTCTTCCGCGAAGATGCCGAGGATCGAAAGGCATGTGTGCTGCGGTTTCCCGGCGGCGGCTACAGCGTGGGGCTCGTCGAGCACACGCGCGCCGAGCAGGGCCGTTTCGACCCACATCGACAGGGGCTCGACCACGTCGCCTTCACCGTGCCGTCCCGCGAGGAGCTCGAAGAGTGGGCCAATGAGTTCTCCCGCACTGGCGTCGAACATTCGGGCATCGTGGACGTGCCGCCGGGAGCGATCTTGAACTTCAAGGACCCGAACGGGATCGCGCTCGCTCTCTTCTGGGACCGTGCCTGATCGACTCGCGCATCGAGTCCGAGCTGATGAGCGCGTCCCATCGCCGGTTCGAGGCACGCACCTGTTCCCTCAGTTTCGGACTTCCGGCGGCGCTGCCCGCCGACCGAGGTCAGTCGTAGACCGCGTCGTGGGCGTACACGACGCCGCCCGCGAACCCTCGCGTGTCGATCAGCCGGAGCCGTGCCTGCAGGTCGACGGGCAGGGCGCGTGCGCCTACCCGACCCGGTCTTCACGTCGGACAGCTGCGCGTCGTATGCCACTGACACGAGCGCCTGTTGGACCGAGAGCCGGCCGGCATCGAGGTCGAGGTCTCCCCATCGCAACCCGAGGATCTCGCCGCGCCGCATGCCCGTCTGCGCCGCGAGATGAATGGCGGCGTACAGGCGGTGTGACGCCACCGCGTCCAGGAACGTGGCGAGCTGATCCGCGTCCCATGCCTTGATCTCGGCGCGTCGGCGGGCCCTCAGAGATGGGGCGTCGGCGAGAGCCGCGACGTTGCAGACCACGGAGCCCTTGCGGTGCGCGTCCGCGAGCGCCTTGTTGAGCATCAGATGGATGTTGCGCACCGCCTTGGGGCTGAGCCCCTGGGTCTCACCGTCACGTGTCCGACGCCCGGTTGTCAGCAGCCGTGCGTAGAAAAGGTCGAGGTCCTCGACGGTCAGCTTGTCGAGCGGCACGGCGCGCAACGCCGGAAGCACATGGCACGATGTTCCGCCGGTAGGAGTCGAACGTGCTTCTGCGCAGCCGGGGCTCCTGAACCGGAAGCCAGCGCTCCGTGAGGTAGGACGCCAGAGTCACCTTCTCGCTGACGACGGTGTTGCCTTCGTGGCTCCGCTTCACCAAGTCGGCGAGCACCTTTTCGGCGTCAGCTCGGCGTGTGCCGGCGGGCACCCAGCGACGCCGGTATTTGCCCGTCGCCGAGTCCACGCCGTCGTACACAACGGCGTACCACCGCTTGCCCTTCTTCGCGATGCTGCCGCGCATCGACGTCTCCTTCCGCTTCGTACGGAAGGGACGCCACGCAGCGACACGGCCGACCCCAAGGCGTCCGACAGGGATGCGGCGCTGCAGGAGTCACGGTACGACCCACCAAGCCGAGGTCAACGATCCCCCAGCGCGATGCCCCGGGCGGCCCGCATCGGCGGCCTTGCCGGCGCCGCTTCCTCGGACCGCCTCGTCCCCCCTCGTGTCGGGGCGTCGTCGCCCGTCTCGCGCGCACAGTAGAACAGTAGAAATCGCGGAAGAAGAACGGCCTCCGAAACGCCAGAGAGGCCCTCCCCGAGAGCTCGGAAAGGGCCTCTGACCTGTGGTTTCGTTGGTGGCGACGGCCCGATACCACGGTTCGCTACAACTGCGAGACAGGCAATTGAGGTCAGAGCCGATCTCGCCCTCGAGCGGTGAGGGTGGCGTCGAACCCAAGCCCGACCTCGCGATTGGATCCGGCGGTGGTACCGCCGGGCGGCGATTGAGGGCGGCACGCCACGACACGAAGTGGGCGATGGGGTGCTCAGCCCCAGCGGGCCGTGGTGATCCATGTGGCCGAGGCGAAGGTGACGCCGGCGGCGGTCTGGTGGGCGGCGGTCGTTCTCCGCAGGGCCTCGAGGGCGGCGGCGCGGCCCTCGACGTCGAGGCCTTCGAGCATCCAGCCCATGCGCCCGGCGATGAACTGGTCGGCGTCGGCCGCATCCGCGCCGTACCAGACAGGCGCCTCGTTGCCCGTCACCATGACATCGACAAAGCCGGCGTCCCCCAGAAGTGCGCGGATACGGTCGGGATCGGACAGCGCGAAGGGACCGGCGCCCGGCGCGGGGACCTGCGGCGGGCGGCCGGCGGCCAGTGCAGTGGCGATCTTCTCGAGCCACTCGTTGCCGGCCAGCGGCTGCCAGGTCAATAGCACGAGCCGTCCCCCCGGACGCAAGGCCCTGCCGATGTTGGCGAGGGCGGCGACGTGGTCGGCGAAGAACATGGCCGAGGTGCGGCTGATGGCGACATCGAAGCTGGCCGGCTCGAACGGGTGGATCTGCGCGTCGGCTTGCCAGAAGGCGCAGTTGGTGAGCCCCTCGGACTCGGCCACCCGGCGGGCGAAGTCGAGCATCGGGGCCGACAGGTCAACACCCAATGCCGAGCCTGCTGGGGCGGCGTGGGCCGCGTCCCTGGTGTTCTGACCGGTGCCGCAGCCCACATCCAGCACCCGGTCGGTCGGCTGTATGGCCGCCGCGGCCTGGAATGGTCTGTCGTGGCCGGCGATGACCCGGTCGAGCTGGTTGGCGTGCTCGGCCCAGTAGGCGCCTTCGCCGCCGTTCCATGCGGCCGACTGCTCGGCGTTGGCCGGGTCGACCGGCACGGTGTGGGTGCTCATGCTTCCTCCCGATCGTGATCGTCGAACCCGCGTCGCTCACGCGTCCACGCGCAGCTTCGGCATGGTGATGGGACAGATCGTCGAAGACACCGAAATCGTCGCCGCGTACCGGCGCTGGCTCGGAATCATGTAGCGCACGACCGCCATGGTGCCGCCGCCCCGGGTGTCCGGCGCCGGTCAGCGCGGCCCTGATCCGTCCACGTCGTAGCTTGCGTCCGTGACACCCGGGCGATCGCCCAAGGATCGCGATGCCCGCGGCGTCATCCCGAAGGGCCCGGTCCTCAACTGCCAGCGGCGCGACGTTCAGTGGCCGGCGGGGGCGAGGAACTCGAGTTGGATGTTGTCGGGGTCGCGGAACACCAGTATGGAGCCGTAGGGCTCGTCCGCGATTGGCGACTGGGTCAGGGGCTTGTCGGCCGTGTCGGCGCGGACGACGCCGTTGGCTTCGAGGTGCTCCTGCCACGCCACCAGGTCGGCCCGGGTGGGAACGACGAAGCCGGCGTGGTCGAGGCCGGTGACGGTCTCGGCGAAGAGGGCACCGTCGTTGGTGTCGTGGCGGTGAAGGACGATGATGAGGTCCATGGCGTCGGTGGCGAGCAGCTTGCCGACACCACCAGCGTGCGGCACGTCCATCTTGTGGGTGATCCCGAAGACGGTCTCGTACCAGGAGACGCTGGTGTCGACATCGGTGACGGTGATGGAGATGTGGTGCAGCGCGGGCTGGGCGACGGCGGACATGGCTTCTCCTTCGGTTGGGGGCAGCTCCGGCCCGAGCCGATTGCCCGGACCGCATCGAGAAGGACGATAAGGAAGCCGCTCGCACATATCATGAGGGACCTCCCTCGGATCCAGCCGAAAAAAGACGCACAGGTACTGTGACGGGAATGGCCGGGTTCTTCGGTCGCACGCATGAGCTCGAGGTGGTTCGCGCCGCGCTTGCTCGGGCGCCCGGCGAGCAGCGTCCGAGCGCCGTGGTCGTGGACGGCGAGCCCGGCGTCGGCAAGAGCAGGCTGATCGACGAGGCTTCGAGGAACGCCGATCGGGTTGCGGTCTCTGCGTACGAGCCGGAGATGAACCTGCCCTTCTCCCTCGGGCACGACCTGACCCGTGCGCTCGCCCGCTCGTCGCAGGCCGCCGAGCAGATCCTGGACCCGTTGCTCGCGCCGGAGCCCGGCGGCCCGCGGCCCGACTGGACGTCCGTGTTCGAGGCGGCCCATCGCGCGGCCGGTGTCCGCGACTCGCTCCTCATCACGATCGACGACTTCCAGTGGTCGGACGAGCGATCCACGGCGCTCGTCCACTATCTGGTGCGCGGGGCCCAGGCCGACGGTGATCCGCTCGCGCTCCTCGTGGGCGGTCGGCGGTCCATTGCCGTGAGCGCGCTCGTGACATCCTTGGAGCGACTGCTCGGCGACCGGCTGACGCGGGTGACGCTCGGACCACTCGACCATCACTCGACGGTGGAGCTCGCGCGCGCCG